>Ga0326727_10000245_pt1 | contig 229391 bp, 224 predicted proteins | sample MB2enrmetagenome_FD_207643 | JGI IMG/M metagenome (GOLD analysis project Ga0326727, IMG submission 207643) | Lab enriched peat soil microbial communities from McLean, Ithaca, NY, United States - MB29MY | ecosystem: Environmental > Terrestrial > Soil > Wetlands > Peat | place: USA: New York...
GGGGAGGAACGAGTAAATTTTATTAAACTGCATATAGCTTCGGCTCCAACGAGGACAACAGGCTCGTAAAAAGAATACTCAAGAACGTAAGCGAGGCAGTGAATTATATAATAAAATCGCTTATTCGTCTGACTTTTTAATTTTACAGGAATGATATTCATGTAAAAAGACTTGGTCAGCCCAATTTCCTTCAAAAAAATTGCCACTTTTAAAGAGGTTAAGAGTTTAATTCTCACTTCTTTTGTTCATGTCTGGTAGAATATTGCACATTCAAGTAAACACTGCTGTAAAAACATATATGACCTATAAATTTCGCAATGTATTGTTTCAAATGGGCAAGCCAAAATTTTATGAAGATTTCGGCCTGAATACAGACTAGACAAAATAAGCTCTTTTGTCCCATGTTTCCGCGCGCCAAGCCCGCAAACCCGCGCCATTCCCTTTCCCGCTCAATGCCAACACTGGACAAAATGATAGATAAGCGGGGAAGCCTCCCCGGCTTGGGGTGGGCAAATTCCTTGTGTGGACCTCCTACCTGCCCGAAAATGATCCCACAAGGGAAGGAAACCCTACCATGCGGGGGAGTGTGCGTTATCATCTAATAATAGCACACTGGCGCACACGGTCGATAGATGCCATGCCCCCCATGGCACTTCGACTTTGGAGTAACAACACGGAAGCGCGGCTGACTGACAAGTCGCTTCGTTAAGCCGCTGGATCGACCGACTTGAGCTTGACCCAGAACATGGTCCCCTCGGGTTCTTCTGATGTAAAGCCCACTTCGCCTTTAAGATAGTTTTCAGTGAGAAGCTTAATTGAATATGTCCCCAACCCTCGTCCTGTCCCTTTTGTGGAAAATGACCGCTTAAACACTTGAAGTTTGACAGAATCCGGCATGACCGTACTATTTTTGACCCAGAAAACGGCTGTTCCGTTGTCACCCCTCAAGCCCAGTGACACCGTTCCACCCGCTGGTGTCGCCTCAAGTGCATTCATGAGCATGTTTACAATCACTCTTTTCAAAAGCGTAAAATCTGCCTGAACAGTGATATTAGCGCTTGCTTCATCAATTGCAATTTTTTTACCAACTGCCTTAGGATGCGCGACAAATTCGGACGCTACCGTTTGAACAATTTCTAACCCCCGTAGCGTAATGTTCGATACAGTGAGCTCATTGCGCTCCATCGACAGGAGTTGCTTTTGCTTTTGAATCTCTTCGACAAGGCCAAAGAGCGACATCTTAATAATCTTAACCGTTTCCTTAGCTTCCCCGGAAACCTCATCAACGAGCATGTCAACTAGGCCGTTTGCTCCGCCAGCCGCGTTGAGTATGTCATGAAAGAAAATCCGCTCAAGGATCGTTCTGCGATTTTCGTCCTCGATGTCCATGAGCGTGACCACATAATAGGTATCATTTCCAGCTTCCCAGGGAGAAACGAATACACGCAAATCTTTGGCGGCCGTGCCAGAGTCCCCTTTCAGAAGAAGCTGGCAATCATGCGATACAGGAGCTTTCTGTAGTATGCTTTCCATAAGCGCTCGAACGGCTCCACATTCCCGGCAATGCCTGGATGTTCCGCAACCATTTTTTTCCACCCCGGAATAGATGCACCCCATGGCTTCCCCAGGACGCTTCGCAAGGAAATTACTAAGATTATCAACACCGAAAGTTTTTAAAAAAACCTGGTTACTGAATACGATTTGCCGATATGAATTCACGACCATCAAAGGCAGCGGGAAAAAGTCGAAATACTTTGAACACAGATGTTCAGAAAGCCCGGCATGCTCCTTTTTTACTTCCAAAATCGTCAGTCGCTCTCCTGGAGCAAACTCGGTTTTACTTTTGCCTATCATCTTTGAGCCTTCCTAGGACGTCAGCAGCCAGTGCTGGAGCTGCACTGATCCGTGGGGGGCGGGCGATTTGGGCTCGCATGAAGCGAACCGATCTTTTTTTTATAGGCCAAGGTCGATATGTAGTCGAGAGCTTAATGCCATCAATAGTTATTGTACTGTTTTTAAAGAAATAAATTATGGACAGCTTGGCTTTTTGCCGCGTTCAGAGTGTTTCCTGTCAAAGCAACTCATACCTAAGTGCAGCTGTACAGCAATGGCTGATTCAAACACATTGTGCCAATCCAGAAGAGATGCACTCCCGTCAGAGCAGGAACGATTCTGGGGCAATAATGGGCAGTGGGCGCACACAACTACGTGCGAGTGCGAGAGAGCCTGAGGGCAGGCGCGGAAACAGGGATGAATGGGGAAGGTCAAATGCCGAAACCGAGGGTTCGTGCTGGGTACTGGAACTGACGGCAAAGAAAAAGGGGGCAGATTTTTCCATCTAACCCCTTGATATTCTTGTGGTGGGCGATGCCGGGGTCGAACCGGCGACCTTTGGCTTCGGAGGCGGGCGGCCTGATCCCTACACCCTCCTGAGTGACCCTGTAGCCTCGATCCCCGTCTGTCTTACTTCTTTCCGTTTGCCCCAGTTTCCTGCCGAGTCCATCTCGACCGTTAGCCGTCGCGTTAGCCGTAAGGACAGTCTTAATTCAGTAGCGCAGCCCTCTCAGGCATCTCACTTTGTGCCGCCGCTTTGCGGCGGCGACTGCTCTCTTCCAGTCCTCCGTTGGGATATCAGCCCCGTCTCCCCCCCACCCCTCTTAACAAGAATCCGGCGGAAGGTCGAACAAGGGCTACGGTCATTCTGTTGGCTTCGCGGGTCCTCCCTAGGCTTCGATAAGCAGGGGTCACAAACACCCCGGGGTGGGGCACCATGGAATTTTGAAAATGGATTGGACAAATGGACTGAAGTCATTCCCGTCCCCAATCGTGCTACCGCCAGCCTGTAGAGCAGCACTTCATGACCATCGACGCACAAGCGCTCAAGGATGAGATGGAAGAGGCTGCAGCTCGGGAAGCCGAACGGTATGCGAAGCCTCCAGAGACCCCAACAGAACCGGAAGATAGCATAAGCTATAAGGACATCAAGGAGGCCTTCGACCAGAACGAATACGGCGACGCATCCCTCGCCATTCGTATTATGCGTAACAGATTCTGTTTCGACAACTCTGCAATGCAATCGTATTACTATAATTGCACGCACTGGATTAAGGACATAAACAACAATTACCTTCGTGAAATGCATAAAGTATCAGACCAATTTGAATCGCAACGTGCTTATTATGCGGACAAGTACAAAGCAGCGATTGAAGAGGTCGAGAGCGCTCCTGAGAAGGATAAATCCAAGCTCAAGGAGGTAGCCAAGGGCTTCAAAAAATCCCGCGACGCCTACGCCGCCAGGATACAAAGCCTGCGGGGCCTGCGCCGGGTGAACAACGTCTGGCGTCTGGCCACCTCCGGCACTGACAGCCTGGGCATCTCCGGAACGAACTGGAACTCCAACCCGCTCCTGCTCCCCTGCAAGAACTGCGTGGTCGATCTGGAAACCGGGAAGGCCCTCAAGGGCTCTCCGGAGATGTACTTCAACCGTGCCTCCCCCATCGAATACCACGGCCTGAACGCCGAGGCACCCCTGTGGGACGAAACCCTGGCCAAGGTCTTCCGAAACAAGGAGGACCTGATGGATTACTTCGGCTATTTCGTCGGCTGCTCGACAACCGGCCTGCAGAGCAAGGATTTCTATTGCGCCTACGGTCCGGAGGCGAACAACGGCAAGTCCCTGGTCTTCAACCTCATCGACCATGTCCTGGGGGACTTCGCCGGCACGATCCCGGTGGAAATGCTCCTCGAGGAGAAGTTTCCCCGCAACCCGGACGCCCCGTCGCACACGCGCATGAAGCTCTACGGCCTGCGCCTGGCCGCGACCTCCGAGGCGCAGAACGACCAGTTCTTCTCCCTGTCCAAGATCAAACAGTTCACCTCGGGCACGGATCGCATGGAGGCACGTAGCGTCCACGGCAAGCACGAGATCGAATTCCCCCAGAGCCACAACCTGGTGCTGCACACCAACTTCCTGCCCAAGGCCAAGGGCCAGGACAAGGGGTTTTACAATCGCCTGAAGGTGCTCCCGTTCCGGGCCAAGTTCATCCCCCCGCACGAAGGGCCGGAAGATCCCGGCAACTTCGTCTGGCACCAGATCCCTCCTGAACACCTCAAGGCCGATATCCTCAAGTGCGCGCCTGGGATTCTGGCCTACTTCGTGCGCTATGCCATGAAGTATCTCAAGCTCGGGGCGATGCCCATGGCTCCGAGTTGCGTCATGGATGAAACCGAGCAGTACCAGAACAAACAAGACTTCATAGGTAGATTCCTGCGTGAATGCTGTGAATTGACAGACGGAGGGAAGGAACAAGCAAAGGACATCCACGCAGCGTTCAAGAAGTGGTCGATAGAAGAAGAGGGCATAGACCCAAAAAAAGTATGGTCCATGCGCATGTTGAAAGACTACTTCGATACAAGACCAGAGATACAGAGAGTCGAGAGCAGGGTTACGTACTACACTGGCCTGCGAATACTTTCTGATCGCCGCGCCGACTGGGGGGTGGACTGATGCGCCGCCTTCGGCCTTCTTCGCCCTTCTTCGCGGGTTTTTGGGGGAGGGGCTCGGGTAATTTTCCTTTCAATTTCCATATGTTGTCTTCTCTTTTCGGCCTTCTTCGCCCTTTCTTCATAGAAAGTAGGAGAGAAACAAAAATAATGGAGAAAAAGGCATTTTTTTCACTGTGGGGAAATAATGGCGGTGAAAAGGGCGCAGAAGGCCGCAGCGAGGCGTTATGTGTCTAAAAAGAATTACTAAATTTGTGGAACTTGAGCGAAAAGTTACTCGCAAAAGGGCGCAATTTTTTCGCCCTTCTCTGAAAATCCGGGCGGTCTTCGCCCTTTCGCCCCTCGCGGGCTCCGGTGGGAGGTGAGGGGTATGGGGAAGGCGCTTGAATGGCTCGGGCGTGATGGTTGTCGGTCCGTGTTCGGAGAATTGGTGGCCGTGGACGCCAACAAGTCCAATGCATCGCGGCAATGGGCCTGCTGTCCATTCCATTCCGAGCGGACGCCCTCGTTTTCCTACCGGCCGGACGAGGACAAGTTCCATTGTTTCGGCTGCAAGCAGTCCGGGGACCTGATCGACCTGTTCGAGCACCTGAACGGCTACGCCGAGGGCGACGGCTTCATGGCCTTCCGGGAGCGCTTCGCGCCAGATGGGCGGCTCGATCCTCGGCGCGAGTCGAAACCGGCCCGGCCATCCGGCCCTCCGCCCTGGGCTCCTCGCCCGGTTCAGGAAGTCCCGGCCTCGTGGTGCGTCAAAGCCGAATCCTTCGTCGCTCACTCCCAGGAACGCCTGGCCGCTAACGCCGAGACCCTGGAGTGGCTGGCCGGGCGCGGCATCTCGGCCGAGACGGCCAAGGCCTGCCGCCTGGGCTGGAACGACAAGGACAAGTACCCGCCGCGCTCCATGTGGGGGCTGCCCAAGGAATGCAACCAAGCCGGGCGCGAGCGCAAGATATGGCTGCCCGAGGGGCTGGTGATCCCCTGGGCGCGCCATGGTGAGATCGTGAAGATCAAGATCCGGCGTCCGCATCCGGAGGATGGCCCGGCCAGCATGCGCGAGGTCAAATACTACGGCGTGCGGGGCAACGCCGGATGCTTCTCGGTCTACGGCCGCCCCAAGCCCGGAATGCCTGTGGTGGCCGTGGTGGTGGAGTCGGAGCTTGACGCCGTGCTCCTGTGGCAGGAGCTGCGCCACCTGGGCGTGGTGATCCTGGCCGCGCCGGCCGGCAGCAAGCCGGACAGGGTCGAGACGGACCTCCTCCTCGGGGCCGACCTGGTGCTCCTCTCCCTGGACGTGGCCAAATTCGAGCTTGCCGAGGGCGACAAGGAGGAGAAAGCCGGCCCCATGGCCTCGGCATGGTTTCTTGAGCATTTCCCCAACGCCGTGCGCCGTCCCGTGCCGCCCTCCATGGGCAAGGACCACGGCGAGGCCGTGGCCGCCGGGCTCTCCATGCGGGATTGGTTCGAAGCGGCGCTTCCGAGCCATGTGAGGCGGGAGATTTTTAGGGATAGGGCGGTTTCGGTGAGGGAGTCTGTTCGTCCTCCCGAGTCTTCGGAAGATGCCGGTTTGTCAGCCGCATCCGACGATTCGTCAGCCGCCGAGGCACCGTTGTCACGCCCTAACGCGTCAAATCCGGTCCGGCGTCGCCGCGCCGGAACCTCCCGCATGGACGGACCCAACCACCTCACCGCCTACAAGGCCGGCCGCTCCTGGATACTGTCCCACATGGACGCGCTCCTCGCCCTGGGCTGGACGCGTCGGGCTCTCTTCGCGGCCGGGCGCTTCCGCTACCCGGTCGGCTCCTGGGGGCTGGCCTGGTTCCGGGCCTGGACGGACCCGAAGCTGTCGAGGGTGGAGATCGCCGAGGATGGGGCCGTGAAGTGGTGGATGAAGGAAGGGGACCGGGAAGTCGTTCAGGAGTCGAGGCCGAAAAAATGAAGTGGAGGGCTGCCGTCCGGAGCGCCAACTCCGGACGGCGGCCGGATGTACACGGCATCCGACCAGGAAAACCCAGCCCTCCAGCCTAGCTAGGCGGCAGGGGGATAGCACGGGAGCCGGCGGATGGAAAAGCTGAAACTTGAATATTGGCCGGTGGATAGGCTGCGCAATTACGAGCGCGGTCTGCGCAAAAACAACAAATCGGCGGTGGATCGCATGATGGCATCGATCAAGGAATACGGGTTCAGGGTCCCGGTGCTGGCCAAGGCCTGCGGCGAGGTGGTCAACGGCCGCCTTTGCCTCGAGGCGGCCCGGCGTCTGGGGATGGACAGCGTTCCCGTGATCCTGGCCGACGGGCTGACGGATGCCCAGGTGCGCGCATTCAGACTGCTGGTCAATCGTTCCGCCACATGGGCCTCATGGGATGAGGAGATGGTGGCCATAGAGCTGGCCGAGCTGCGCGATCTGGACGTGGACATCAACCTGACGGGCTTCGACGTCTCCGAGCTGGATGCCTTCATGGCCCTGTTGCCTGTCTTCGGCCGTACCGATCCCGACGACGTGCCACCCGTTCCGGAGGTGCCCATCACCCGCTCCGGAGACGTCTGGGTACTGGGAGAGCATCGGCTGCTCTGTGGAGACGCGACCTCGACGGCAGCCATGGCGACATTGCTCGGCAGTGAACGCCCGGAACTGGCTGTTACCGACCCGCCCTACAACGTGGCCGTCGAGGGAAGGGCCGGAAAAATCATGAACGACGACATGTCCGCCGCAGCCTTCCGGGGTTTTCTCGGCAAGGTCTTCGAGACCCTGTTCGGCGTGCTGGCGGACGGCGCAGCTGTGTATGTGGCCCATTCGGACACTGAAGGCCTGGCATTCCGGGACGCCTTCCATATGGCCGGATTCAAGCTGGCATCCTGTCTGATCTGGAGAAAGAACGTTCATGTCCTGGGACGTGCGGACTACCACTGGCAGCATGAGCCGGTCCTGTATGGTTGGAAACCAACCGGACCCCACGCCTGGTTCGGCGGCCGCCGGCAGACCACACTGATAGAAGCGTTCCCCGGGGTGGTCATCCAGGAAGATGGCAGCGTACGGATTCCCGCCGGGGACGACTTGTTCATCATTTCCGGGAAGGATCTCTCTGTTGAGGTGGCCCCGGGAACGGTTGTGAGCGTGGATAAGCCTCTGCGAAGCGACGCCCACCCCACCATGAAGCCGATCGCCTTGATCGAGCGCTTCGTGCGCAATTCCAGCCGGCCCGGCGCCCTGGTTATCGACCCGTTCGGTGGTTCCGGTTCCACCCTCATGGCTTGCGAGATTCTCGGCAGGGTTTGCCGCACCATGGAGCTGGACCCCCGCTTCGCCGACGTGATCGTCAGCCGCTGGCAGGATTACACCGGCAGGGAAGCTTTGGGGCTTGGCGGGATGAGCTTCGCAGAAATCGCTGGCGAGCGGGGAGGGCGGTCATGAACGAAAATCTGAAGCCCTATCTCGATCGGAGTGCCTCCACGGATTTGCCATACCTACTCAAGGCCAAGGAGGAGAGCAAAAAGCGCATGAATGATCAACCCTCGGCGAAGAACATCGACGCCTTCAACAAGGCTTCGCAGATGTTGGAGGCTCACTTGGCCAAAGCGGATTCAAGCGCTCCCGCATCCGCCGGGTTCAAGACCGTCGACATGGCCTTGGCGCACCTGAAGGAGAAGGGATGGAAGGTCAGCCGCTCCAAAATCTTCGCGGATGCCGGGTCCGGGATGCTCAAGCGCCAGGCTGACGGGTCGATTCTCGCGCCCGATCTGGACCGCTATGTGGTGGAGGCCCGTTTGAAGCTGGCCGGCGCCGCACCGAAGGACGGCGGAGAAATGGCCAAACTGAAGATTCGGCAGACCAAGGCCGAAATCCGCGAACGCGAGGCCAAGGCCTCCCTGGCGGAGATGTCCGAGCGCGAGAAGGCCGGGGAGCTGATCAGCCGCGAAGAGGCCGACATCCAGATGGCCATGGCCGTGACCATCCTTCGGGCGCAGCTTCGGGCGTTCCTCTCCGGGGCGGCCCCGGAGATCGTCCACATCGTCGGTGGAGACCCGAAAAAGATGGACGCGTTGCTGGATCTGCTCACCGGGAAAACCAACGACTTCTTCAACGGGTTTTCGAAAAAACAGGAATTCAGGGTCGCGTGCAGTGAACCAGCCGAACTTGGTTGAACCTCCCAAAACCGGGGCCGTCTTCACGATGGACATGGGTTTCCTTCGGGAACTTTCCCTTCCGGAGCGTCTTCCGGACGGCAAGGAGGCCGTGTTCGTCTTTCCGGACCGCGTGCGCCGGGCCTTCCGCGCGCCCTCGCGCCAGAGGGTGTCCGACTGGGCCGAAAAGCACTTCGAGGTGGTGGAGGGCTCGCGCCAAGGCCCCTGGCGCAACGCCAACGCCCCCTATCTTGCGGGCGTGCTGGACACCTGGCCACGGTACTACGTGCGGGTGATCGTGCTGGTGACCCCTCCCCAGGTGGGCAAATCCAAGACCGGCGAGATCGTCGCCGCCTGGACCGTGGACCAGAACCCCGGCCCCTTCCAGTACATCCTGCCCGACGAGTTGGCTGCCAAGGGTGTCCTTCGTCAGCGCTTCGCTCCCCTCTTCAACCGATCCGCGCGCCTCAAGGGCTACCTGACCGGCCGCAAGGACGACGTTTCCTATGAGGGCCTGCATCTCAAGAACATGACCATTTATTTCGACTGGGCGGGCAGCGCCGCGCGCCTGGCCTCCAAGGCCATCCGCGACCAAGTGTACGACGAATGGGACAAGCATCCCACCGAACCATCCAAGAAAGAGGCCAGCTCCGCCGACCTGGCCGCCAAGCGCCAGCGGACCTTCCGGGACCGCAAGCAGCTCAAGATTTCCACGCCCACCACGGAAACCGGCCCCATCTGGCAGGCCTTTCAGGCCTGCGCGGCCAAGTTTCACTTCCATGCCCGCTGCAAGTGCGGCCATTACCAGCGCCTGCACTTCACCGCTCCGGACGGCTCGCCGCGCGTGTGCTGGCCCGAGGGCGCACGCGATCCGGACATGATCGAAGAGCACCGCCAGGCCTGGTACCAGTGCGAACTCTGCGGGGAGAAATGGGACGATTACGCCCGGGACAAGGCCGTCTCCCTCGGAAAATGGATCGAGGAGCGCACCGGGTTGGACCTGGACGCCCATATGGACGCCTACCGTCCGCGTCAGGTCGGATTCCATCTCTCGTCTCTGCATTCCCCCTTCGTGAGCCTGTCCGAGACTGCGGCCGCCTTCCTGCGCTCCAAGGGCGACAAGATGAAACTGCGCGATTTCATGAACGGCTACCTGGCCGAGCCCTGGGTGGACTACCACGTGGAGCGCAGCGAGGACCGCATCCTGGCCCTGCGCGACGAACGCCCGCGCGGCCTGGTTCCCGGCGATGGCAAGGTGGCCACTCTGGTGGCCGGCGTGGACACCCAGACCGACCGCCTGGTCTACCGTATCCGGGCCGTGGGCTGGGGCGACGAGGAAGCAACCTGGGGCGTGCGCGAGGGCGAAGTCATGAGCTTCGAGGCCCTGGAGCAGGTCCTGTGGAGGGACAGCTACAAAGACGCCCAGGGTAATGAGTACGTGGTCCAGCTCACCGGCATCGACGCCATGGGTTCGCGCACCAAGGAGGTCTACGACTGGGCGCGCCGCCACACGGGGAAGGTGTACGCCCTACAGGGCGTGCCCCGCATGAATAAGCCCGTGGAGTTCAGCAACATCGATTATTACCCGGGCTCCAAGATACCCATTCCCGGGGGCCTCAAGCTCATGAAGGTGCTGGTGGGATTTTTTAAGAACGACCTGGCCGCCAAGCTGGCCATTTCCCCGGACGATCCGGGCGCGTTCCGCCTGCACAAGGATACCACCGAGGACTATGCCCGCCAGATGACGGCTGAATACTACGACGACAAGGACCAGATGTGGAAGTGCCCGGAGAAGAAGGCCAACCACTTCTGGGATTGCGAGGTCTATTGCCTGGCGGTGGCCTACGTCCTGGGGGTGAAATATTGGCCCAAGCCCGAGGAAGTGAGCAAGCCAAAGCCGGCCCAGGACGCGTCCGGCCCGGCCAACTGGATAGCCAAAAGGAGAGGATGATGATGCACGAGGGAGAAAAGCTGGTCGCGGTCCATGCGGTGTCCAAGCGCCTGGAGTGTTCGCTTTCCACAGTCTACCGCCTGATAGACAAGGGTAAGTTGCGGGCCACGGTGAGAGGTGTGGAAAGGGGCTATATGGTGTACGAGTCGTCTATCGATGAGCACCTGAAAAGAAATCAGAATTCACAATAAAAGAGGATGAATGCCATGAGTAATAAAATGTGCTGGCGCATGCACATTTTTCAATCAAAAATCGAGCCTGAAAATGTGCGCTGGTGAACACAAAACGGGCGGAAAGCCCGCGTTCACTCACCGCATCGTCCTGGATGGTCCGGATGGCCGCACCGTTGGGGTGCTCTATCCGGCCCAGGCATGGGCTGGGCGTCCCGGGGCACGGGAGGGAGTGTTCCGCCTCAAGGTGGACAGGGTATGGTACCGTCCGGGAGGGGTGAAGTACGTGTTCGTCACCCTGGCCGAGGCCTTTGCCGTGCTCTCGGGATCAGTCCGGGCTGTGGAAGCGTTGCCCGCCCCGGATCTTCCGCGCGGAAGCGTGGTGAGGGTCAGGCCGCCGGGACGGCTTATGCCCACCCTGACGCGCACGAGGTCCGAGCCCTTCCAAGGCCCTGATGGGCGCTGGCAGGTTTTCGTGTCGCTCTTCGAGGAGTCGTTTTTGGTGGATGAACTGGAAAAGGAGAAGATGATCCATGTGCGGAAGAAGGTTGCGCGTTGCGTTGATCCTTGCGACGATCCTGACGGTCGTGTCGATGGGCGGAGGCAGTTGGGCGGCCGAGGTGAACGGCCATCGGGAGACGCGGTTCTCGCCGGAAGGCGGCTGCACGGAGCTGCTCGTCAAGACCATCGATAACGCCCGGCATGATATCCGCGCCCTGGTGTATTCCTGCACCAGCAAGCCCATCGCCGCCGCGCTGATCCGCGCCCAGGAGCGCGGAGTGGTGGTGCGGGTGGTATCCGACCGGGTGAACCTGAAAGGGAAAGGGAGCGTCACCCCGCAGCTCGAAGCGGCAGGAATCGAGGTCAAGTACGACCTGGTGCACAAGATCATGCACGACAAGGTGGGGGTGTTCGACGGGTCGGTGGTGGCCACCGGGTCCTTCAATTGGACGGAGGCCGCCGAGCGGTCCAATGCCGAAAATCTAAACGTAATTTGGGACGCTGCCTGGGCGCAGGATCTGCTCGCGGAGTGGGGCAAACTGGAAGCGGTCAGCGTGCCTCGTGCGGAGGCGGAGACGAGGATCGGGAACCCCTTTTAGGCACTTCGTCAAAACGTAGTCTGAGCCCTTCGGGCTTGCCACCTCTCCTGAAAATACGTTACGTCCGGCCGCGCAGGCGTATTCGCCCGGGTAAATAGAGGGGGGGCTATGCACGATTCGGATGTGCTGGGTGGCATAATCGGACTTGTGGTTTTGATTGGTATTTTCCTTCTTTGTCGAGAAATAATCTGTTGGTACTGGAAGTTGAATAAAATCGTCTACTTCCAAGAATACCAAGTGAATTTGCTCAAGCTGATCCATAAGGAACTCAAAAAACTAAATGCAACTGGCGACAGAGTGGAGGACGTGGAACCGTCTGACCCCAAGGATATCCCGCAGGGAGCCCCAAATCCATAGCCTCGCTTGATCCTCCAGAAAATTTCTGGGCGGCCCTGGTGATGCTTGCGCGGTTTTGGCGCTTGCGACCTGGCGATGTCGAGGTGCCGGGTGATCGTGAAGGACTTGGGAGAGTTGGTGGAGGAATTGAGGGCTTGCTAATTTTTGGAAGTATTCATATATGACACTGCAAAGGTGCCTTCGCTTTTTAAAGGAGAGAGGAATGTCAACACAAGAAGTTGATTTCAATAAGGTTGTTGCCGACTGCATGCAAGACAAAGACCTCCCAAGAATTTATGCAAATGGGTTTATGACATTCCTGGGAAATTCTGACGCAGGAGTTATTCTCCAGCTAGACGGACGTCCACTGACCATGATTCACATGTCATATACACTTGCTAAAACCCTTTGCTTAAAACTCGGAGAGGCAATAGAACATCTTGAGAAGCAAACCCGGAATACAATAATGACCACAGACACTCTTTCTGGTCCAACGGGTGAAGAAGGCCCGCAATGACAAACTACATCGCCTCCGTCTCTCGGTTGATTGGTGCGTTGTCGTCCAACGCCGAATCGAGAGCTGCAAAAAAAATCCATTCCTTTGAACATGTCAAAAACGGATGGAACTTTGGCGAAGGAATTGCACCTGATGATTCGACTATCGCTGAGGCACTAACAATAGAAGGCCTCGGATATACATTGAACATTGAGCGGGATGCATTCCTGGGGGACTCCGGAGAGATACTCGTTTCATTTTACTGCAAGGATGAACACCTGGGAGTGACAATAAACCCCGACTTAACAAAAGAGCTTTTCTTGGAAAAAGGCATAGGGTTCTCATTTGACGAATTGCTCAGGATTGATGAAGCTTCCATCGAAACTATAAAGGAGCAGTTGGCATGCCTTGCCCAGAGGGGTCTGAATACATTAGGATCATTAAATATGAAAGATATGACCATCGACTCAAGCGAATCGCAAGTCTGGCATTCAGAAACTACAAAGGCGGGATATCGGTTCTGTGCAAAAACTGCATCGAAAACGGAGACATACCCTCGGTTTGTGAGCACATCCGGGCTCTCTACCCCAATGCTCATAGCGAGCCTATAATATTTTGGGAGATGGATGCCGAGTCAATTGCGAACATTGAGTCACTAGATGGCTGCTTTTTCCCTGAAAAAAGTACATCTGGAGACATTTGCCACTACGACATCAAAAAATTAAATGACAAATTAGCCAAAAAAGTTTTCGATACCCACTGCAAAGAAGTAAATCTCTTTATCTGTTGCGCAGGCAATGTAGTTCCTTTTTCGATTAAGCAAATGGAATCACTACACGCAATGGCATCCTAGTTCCCCAGGCCCTCCCCCGAGGGCCTTTTCTTTTCCCTCCCCAACCTGATTTTTCCCCCAAACCTCACATTTAAGAATCTTAATTCTCATAGTTTTCTTGCTTCTCTCAATTTCTAGCCACGCCTGATCCTCCCCGGTTATTTGCGGCTCCATGTGCGACAGCATATGGACCCTCCAAGAGCTTGAGGCAAACATAACGGCCACCAAGGCCGCTATTGCCGCTTCAACCGCCAAGAAAATCCATGAGCAGGGCGGGGGCACCTCCGCCCATGTAGCCGATACCTATCGTCCGCTTTCCGAGCTGCGCGAGTTGTTGGTTTACTACCAGCGTGAGCTGGACAAGCTGAACCACAAGGGCGGCATCAAGACCCGATCCTTCATTGCCCAGCGGTTTGATCCCTTGACGCGCAGGGGGTCGTGGTGAGCCGTTTGGGCGCCAGGCTGGCCGCTGGCCGCTCCGCTTCCGGCGTGAGCGGGATGCCGATTGCCCCTATTTCCCGCACGGCCGGGCGTTTTCGCGGTTCCATGTCCAACTGGAACCCGCTCCAGTCTCTTCGCCAGCAGATCCCGCACGAACGCCGCCTGATAGCCTTCCGGGCCGATGATCTGGCCCACAACGACGCCCATGCCTCATCCCTGGTGGGATCGCTGGCCTTGAACGTGGTGGGGGCCGGTTTCGCGGTGCAATCGCAGATAGACTTCAAGGCCCTGGGCATCACCAAAGAAGAGGCCACGCTGGTGCAAGCCCAGGCCGAACGGGCCTTCGCCATCTGGTCCAAGGAGGCTGATGCGGGCGGCCGCATGACCTTCGAGGACATGTCCTATCAGGCCTTCTGGTGCGCCGTCACCCTGGGCGAATATCTGAACCTGTGCCGGATGTTCAGTGATGCCGAGATGGCGCAGCGCGACCGCACGTTCTCCTTCGCCTTGCGGGCCATATCGCCCCACCGGCTTTCCACCCCGGCCGAATATCTGGTGGACCCCACCGTGGCCGAGGGCGTGCAGCTTGGCGAGGATGGCGAGCCCCTGGGTTACTGGATTGAGAACCCGGAACCCTTCACCGGCAAACTCCTACAGAGCGCTTCCCAGCTTTGGTACACCTACAATCCGGCCCGGCAGGCACACCGTCCGGTAGTGCTGCATGGGTTTCCGGTTTGCGGGCCGGAAATGGTGCGGGGCGAATCCGTGCTGGCTCCGGCCATGAAGTTCTTCCGGGATCTGAACGACTGCCTGGACTACAACCTCATCGGCCAGATCGTCACCGCCGCCTTCCCCATGGTGGTGTACACCGACGACCCCACTTGGGCCGCGCAGAATCCGCACCATCATGCCCAAGGCATGGAACGCGCCCGTTCGCACTTGAGCGAAGTGCCGCCAGGCTCCGTGGTCTATCTGGAGAATGGCGAGCGCATGCAGGCCATCACCAACAACAACCCGCCCAACACCTTCGACGCCTTCGTGGAACGCATCCTGCGCGCTGCCGGGGCTGCGGCCGGCATGCCCTACGAGATCATCAGCAAGGATTTCTCCAAGACCAACTATTCCTCGGCCCGGGCCGCGCTCCTGGAGGCCTACCGGGCTTTTTCCCGCTATCAGCACTGGTTCAAACGCAAGTTCCTGCAACCCTGCTGGGACGCGGTTTTCGAGGAAGCGTGGCTGCGGGGCATGATCGTGCTGCCCAAGGGCGCGCCCGACTTCTACGAGGCCAAGCACGATTGGATCAACTGCCGCTGGATTCCGCCCAAACGCGGCTACGTGGACCCCCTCAAGGAGATGGCCGCCAACATCGAAGGCCTGGAAGCCGGGCTGCTCACCTACTCGGAAATCATTGAATCCAACGAGGGGGATTGGGAGCGCAGCTTCGAGCAGCAGGACCGCGAGCGTCAACGCCGCAAGGAATTGGGCCTGCCCCTGCCGTCCGGCAATCCGACGCCTCCCGCCACCACGCCTACCACCCTGGAAAAGCAGCTTGGCGAGGAAAGCGAGCCCCAGGAGGAAAAAGCCGCATGAAATTCGACCACATCTTGAAGGCCATGAGCGAGCCCTGGGCCATCACCATGCAGATGATGGACGCCATAGGCAATGCCGTGGATCAGCTCATGGCCGGCCAAAATCCGGACCTGGCCGCCTTCGAGGGAAATAAGAGCAAGGATCAGCCCAAGCCCTATGACCTGCAGGGCGGTGTGGCCGTGATCCCGGTCTCCGGAACCCTGGTCAAGTCCGATCCCTATATGTGCTTCACCACCTATGGCGGCATCAAGGACGCGGTTTCCAAGGCCCTGGCCGATCCCCAGGCAAAATCCATCCTGCTCAATATGGATTCTCCGGGCGGCGAGGTCAACGGCGTGAAGGACGCCGCGGACGCCATCAAGGCTGCCGACGCCATAAAGCCGGTCTACGCCTTCGCGGACGGCCTGATGGCCTCAGCCGCCTACTGGCTGGGCTCGGGGGCCAGGGAGATCGGGGCTTCGGCCACGGCCAACGTGGGCTCCATCGGGGTCATGACCGTGCATTATGACCGGTCGGGCCAGGACAAGCAGCGCGGCGTGGCCCGCACCTTCATCCACGCCGGCCAATACAAGACCGTGGGCAACGATGCCGCGCCGCTGCCCGATGCCCACCGCCAGATCATCGAAACCAGGCTCGGGGATATCTATTCGCTTTTCCTCTCCACCGTGTCCGCCAACCGGAACCTTGATCCGGCCAAGGCTGGCGCCTGGGCGGACGGCAAAGTTTTCATCGCGGACAAGGCCAAGGACGCCGGTCTGGTGGACCAGGTGATGAACTTCGACGCTTACCTGGCCCGCATTCAGGACCAAACCTCAACAACATCCAACCGGAGGAATCCCATGGATATCAACCAACTTAAGGCCGAACACCCGGACCTGGTGAAGCAGCTCCAGGGCGAGTTCGCGGAAGGCCTCAAGGCCTCGGCCCAGGCGCAGCCTGACCTGGCCAAGGTCAAGGCCGAGGGCATGGCCGAAGGCATCAAGGACACTCTGGCCTTTGTCCGGGCCACCCTGGGCAAGGAAGTGGGCGAGTCCTTGGCCGCCAAGATGGAAAACCTGATCGCGGCCGGCGTCACCGGCTCGCAGGTGGAAGCCCTGTGCGCCGCCGGCATGATCGCGCCGCCCAAGGCCGAGGAACCAAGGGCCGGCGACAAGAAAGCTGAAATCCTGGCCGCCTTGCAGAAAACCGGGGCCAACCCCGTGAAGCCCGGGACGCCGGTCGAGCCCGACGGCAACAAGGCCGTGGTGGCCGCTTTGGCCAAGGGCATCAAGGATGGCCTGCGCTTCCGGGGCCAGCACAAGGAGGTGAGCCATGCCTAATCAGCTCGTGAACACCGTCGGGACCTACAACCCCGACAATCTCATAGGCGGCGATTATCCCTTGGTGACCGAGGGCGTGCTGGTGGCTTCGGGCCAGGGCATTCTGCCTCGCGGCTCCGTGCTGGGCGTTATCACCGCAGCCGGCAACGCCAACCTGGGCAAATATCTGCTCAGCGCCGCGGCGGCCAACGACGGTTCGCAGAATCCGGTGTGCATCCTGGCCGATCATGCCGACACCACCAGCGGGGACGCCACCTCCGAAGCCTACATCACGGGCGAGTTCTGCATCGACGCCCTGACCTTCGGCACCGGCCAGAGCGCGACCACCACCACCAACGCCCTGCGCGACCTCAACATCTATCTCAAGCAGAGCAGGAGCTAAGCCATGGACGACATAGTTTCCATGTTTGATGTCTATGACCTGCGCACCCTTCTGGATGCGCTTTATATCGCCTTCACCCCCAAAACCTTCCTGCTGGATACCTTCTTCCCCACCACCGAGGTCAGCACGACCGAGAAGGTGGATATCGATGTCTGGAAGGGCAAAAGGCGCATGGCGCCTTTCGTGAATCCCTTGTCCGAAGGCACCCCGATGGACCGCATCGGCTATTCCACCCAGGAATTCGAGCCGCCCTACCTCAAGCCTTTGCGTCCCATCACCCCGAAGGAGCTTTTGAAGCGCCTGCCCGGGGAAAACATCTTCATCAACCCGCAAACCCCACTGGAGCGCCTGTCCATCCTCATTGGCAAGGACCTGGCCGAGATGGGCGATTACATCATCCGCCGCGAGGAATGGATGGCCGCCCAGCTCTTGGTCACCGGTTCGGTGACCGTGACCGGCGAAGGGGTCAACGCCGTGATCAACTGCAACCGCAACACGGCCAACACCATCGTGCTCAGCGGCACGGCCCTTTGGTCCAATGCCGCCTCCAACGTGGTGCAGAACTTCCGGGATTGGAAGCTCCAGGTCACCCAGCTTTCCGGCCATGTGCCCACCGTGGCGGTCATGGGAGCGGAAGTGGCCAGCACCTTCATGACCAACCCCGGCGTCCTGGCCATCCTGCACAACCGTCGGGTGCAGATGGGCCAGATCGACCCCACCGACTTGCCGGACGGCTCCAGTTACCTGGGCAGCTTCGACGACGTGGACATCTACGGCTACGCCGAATGGTTCATCGACGACAACGGCAACGAGCAGCCCATGATCCCGGTGAACCAGATGGTCCTGGGTTCGCCCAAGACCAGGGCCATTCGCCATTACGCGGCCATTCAGGACCTGGACGCCATGGGCAATCCGAAGTTCGCGCAGGTCAGCTACTACCCGAAGATCTGGAAGAAAGACAATCCTTCCATGTACTTCGACAGCCTGCAGTGCGCGCCGCTGCCCTTTACCCACGAGCCGGATGCCTTCGCCTGCATCCAACCCATCTAGGAGCACGTCATGGCCAACACCCAAGACAAAACTGACCAGGAGCTGGTCAAGGTCACCTGCATACACTCGGTGCAGTCCGGCAAGACCAAGTACAAACCCGGGGGCGTGGCCGAGCTGCCCTTGGATGAAGTGGAGCGGCTGGAGAACGGCGGCCATGTGGAGCGCCTGTTCGACATCCCGACCGATTCCGCCGCTCCGACCTCCAAGGCCAGCGACGCCAAGACCAACGCCCCGGCGACCTCGGACGCCAAAACCAACGTCTGATCCCGGGAGCAGATCCATGATGTTTACGTCTCTGGAAACCGCCTGCGTATCTTCGCTCCTGGCTTTGCTGGTGGGCGTGGCCGTGTATGTCATCACCCGCAACGTCTACGTCAGCCAGGGCCAGTGCAGGGAGCGCCGGGGCGTTATCTGCGACGAAATCTGCGAAATCAAGAGAACCCATGTTGACGCCAACGAGGACATCAAGGCCCGGACCATCGTTCTGTTCCGCATGATCCGGGCCTTGATCGCCCATAGCGACGAACTGCCCCCGGCGGTCAAGGCCCAGATCCTCAACGAAACCACTGGAGGGGACATCTGATGGACCTTTCCAAGATCATTCCTTCCCTGGCCCCGCGCGCGGACAAGGATCTGCTCGCGGCCGTGTCCGGCGCCGGCGACGCGCTGGCCAAGCTGGCGGCCATCGCCACTCCCCTGCGCATGGCCCACTTTCTGGCCCAGGTTATGGCCGAAACCGGCGGCCTGACCGCCCGGGGTCTGGTGGAAAACCTGGACTACTCGGCTGGGCGTCTGGTGGCTGTCTGGCCCAGCCGTTTCCCCAACCTGGCCGCCGCCAGCCCGTATGCCGGCAATCCCGAGGCCCTGGCCAACGTGGTCTATGCCGGGCGCATGGGCAACGACCAGACCGGGGACGGCTGGGCCTACCGGGGCCGGGGCCTCCTGCAAATCACCGGGCGGGACATGTATCAGGCCATCGGCAACCGCCTGGGTATCCCCTTGTTGCAGCAGCCGGACCTGGCCAGCGATCCGGCCCACGCCTGCCAGGTGGCCGCCGCGCTCTGGGACATCAAGGCCGCCAACTCCCCGGCGGACGCCGACGACATCTACGGCGTCACCCGCAAGATCAACGGAGGCCTGACGGACATATCGTCGCGTCAAGCGTGGCTGGTTTTGGCCAAGGAAGAGCTTTTCCCCCAGCCGCCCAAGGCCGCCGCCTGACGTAACCCTCAACGCTACGGAGAAACAGTGTGAACAAGCCGCAGTACAAATCCGTGACCGTGTGGGGTGCTTGGCTGTGCATGTCCATTGGCGTGGCCGTGCTGATCTTCATGCCCGCGCCCCAGGATCCCTTGATGCAGTTTTTGAGCAAGGCCGCCGGGGCGTTGCCCCTGACCGGGGGCGCCATGGCCTGGATCGGCCGCATCCGGGCCACGGACGTGCTCAAGGCCATGGCGAAGCTGGACCTTGGCAAGGTGGAGCAGGGCGTCCAGGCAGCCGAGGACGCGGGCCTGGTTTCGCCGCAAGCGGACGCCGACATAAAGGCCATGCTCGACAAGTTGGCGCAAGGCCAAGCCATTATCGCCAAGTACGCCAACATGGTGCCCTCCGGGCAGGCCCCCGCTGGGGAAGCCGGCTCGCAAGCCTCGACCGCTGCGGCCCCTGCCGCCGATACCGCCAACTCCGTCGGAACCGTTCCGGCCCAAACCCAAGGAGCTTAAGCCGTGAAAAAGATCATCCTGCGTTCCATCCTGTGTGTTTCCATAGCCTTGGCCTTCGCGGCCTGCACCCAGCAGGAGCAAAACATCCTGAAGGGCGCAACCACTTTGGCCACGGCCATTGCCAACACCGCGTTGCCGCCGGAAGTGGCCGTCACCCCCACCGGGCAGGCCATAACCTACTGGAGCCAGTACGCGTCCGGGCTGCTGGAAGCGGTCAATACGGCGACCTCGGCAAATTCTACCACGGCGCAGGGCCAGTAAGCCTGCGAACGTCGGCCGGCGGCATTTACATCTACGAAACCGAGAAGGTCGGAGTCATGATCGTGAGCATTCCCTACCGGACCACCAACCGTAAGGCCGCCTTGTGGCGCGTCGGGAAATTCACGGTGCAGGCTCCGGCCTTCCTTGGCCTCTTTATCGGGGTATCCTTCTGATGGCCGGGGACGAAGCCAAGTACGTTGCCGATGCCCCGACCATCCGCAAGGGTTCGGGCACGTTCCTGAGCCTCACGGATAGCGTTGGGCCGGCCCTGAGCTACTTCGCCGCCAACTTCCCGGCCCAGCTCGCCCGGGCCCTGGGCAAGGTGGGATCGGTGGTTCGGGCCAAGGCTCGTCAGTCCATGGAGGATGGCGGACCATCCGGGGTTTCCTGGGCGCAGACCGTGGACTGGAAGCCTCGCGGACGCAGGGGGAGGCTGGCCAGAAAACGCCGCAAATCCGCAGGGGTAAGTCCCTTGGCCGGTGCCCTCCATGATAAGCTTTTCGATGGACGGGGCAAGCCGAACCGGCCTTACGGCAAGATGTACGGCGCGGCCAGATACATCCTGGACAACCAAAACCTCAAGGTCACCACCGGCTGGGTGACCGGCACGGCGGCTGCCTTCGGCAAGGACGTTCAGGCCGGCCTGCGCGGAGCCAACCCCTTCAACGCCCAGTTCGAGGGCGAACAGCCCGTGACCCGCTCGATGCGCCGCGCCCTGGCCGCCGCCGGACTGGTGCTGGCCCGGGGCACGGTGTTCCTGCGCCAGCCGGGACGTCCCATGTGGCGGCCGATCTACGAGCAGATGAGCCCGGAGGTTCAGGCCATCGTCACCGCCCAGATGTCCAAGTATTTCTCCGGCGGTCCGGGGTATCAGTCATGAGCGGCCCCACGGTCACCACCTCGGTTATCGTCAACGCCCTGCTTCAGGCGTTGCCACTTGATGCGGCCCTGGCATCCTGGGGGCAGGCAACCCTGGGAACCACGCTCAACATCCGGCCCAGCGACTGCCCCAGCCATATGCTCACGGCCGAGGACGCTCCGTTCATCTCCGTGGGCAACCTGCATTCGCGCAAGGGCCATGTGAAGGAATACGTCTTCTCCATCCTGGTGTCCCTGGGCATCGTACTGCCCCCAACCGGCACGCCTTCGGACATCTTCCTGATCGAACAGGCCTTCGCGGTCATGGACCAGGACATGTCCAGCCACGTGATCCGCATCCTGGAAGGCTGCACCCCGAATTTCCAGATCGAGGAAATCCTTACCGACTATGAGGAGGCCTTCGATCCCCTGGCCCGTCTGGACTTAACCATCACCCTCTCGGTGCCGCGCAACCTGGCCCGGGGGGCCTACTAAGGAGATTCCCCATGAGCCTTCAAGGAAACTGGGCTTCCGGCGCGAACGTCAGCTTTCTGTTTGATTTCGAGGCCTCCTACAAGGTGGCCAAAGGCGTTCCTGCGGGCAACATCCTGCCCTTCGATTTCGGCACCACCTACGGGGCGCAGCAGAAGCTTTCCGCAGCCAACACCAGCATGCACACCCGTGAGCCCGTGACTCCCATCCCGGGCAACATCGACCTGACCGGCGATTTCCCCATTCCCCTGGACGCCATCGCCTTTGGCTGGTGGCTCAAGGCCGCCTTCGGGGCCGTGGTGGACGCGCCGCTTTCGCCCATGCCCCTGGACCACTCGGCCGTGGTCAACCAGAGCAGCATAGGCAGCGGCCTGGTGGGCATCCCCTGCACCGGCCACGGCCTGTTGCCCGGAATGCAGGTGCTTCTCCAGGGCACCCAGCACCAGGACGGCTCCTACGTGCTGGACCCCTCCACCACGGCCAACCAGCTCGTGGTGCCCATGGCCGCGTTCAACGCCGAAACCCTGGCCGCCGGCACGGTCTATCTCGGCGGCGTACTCCTGAGCGGGGACGTGGTGCAGAACTTCGCCACCGGCAAGGTGGGCATCCCGGCGCCCGGGCACGGCTTCCAGGCCGGGGACAGCATCATCATCACCGGCAGCACCAACTACAACGGCACCTTCACCGTGGACGCGGCCACCACAGCCAACGAGATCGTGATCGACACGGCCTTCACGGCGGAAACCCTGGCCGCCGGAGTCGTGGCCCGGCCCAACCTCTACACCCACACCTACAGTGTGGTGCAGGCCCCGGCCACGCTGCCGTCCTTCATCGTGGAGCAGCAGATCCCGGACCTGGCCACCCCGGCCTACCTGTTTTCCAACGGCAACAAGGTCTCCAAGATGGCCATGAAGCTCTCCGGGGACGGTGAGCTGGTGCCCACCTTCACCGTGCAGGGCTCCCAGCCCTCGCTCAACACCGGGTCCTACAACGCCGAAGCTCCGGTGATGAACTTCAACCGCTTCCTCTTCACCGAGGAATTCCACTACCTGAACGGCGTCCCCACCCTGGAGGTCATGGAGTTCGATTTCAACCTGGACAACGGCCTGGACCCCGACTGCTACCCCCGCGGCTCCAAGGGCTACCGCCAGCGGCTGGCCGACGGCATCGTGGGCCTGAACGGTTCGCTCAAGGCCTTGTTCATGGACACGACCTTGCTCACTCAGGCCATCAACTTCGGCAGCGCCCCCTATCAGTTCGGATGGGCCATGGCCAAGGCCGGGCTGTCCTTCTCGCTGCCCACCATCCGCATCCCGCTCACCGGCGTGCCCGTGCCCAATCCCAAGGGCCTGAACCTGGATTTCAACTGGCAGGCCGAGGCCACCCCATCCAAGGGCGTCAAGTCCGTCACGGCCACCCTCATCAACTCCGTAGCCACCTACAACTAGGAGCCGTCATGTCCAAGCCCGAGAACAAAGTCTTCACCCTGCCGCGCTTCGTGTCCCTGGCCCGCAAGGCCTGGAAACAGTTCCTGGCCCGGGAACGGGATATCCAGGACAAGGCGGAGATGGTCGATGCCGGCCCCTCCGTGCACATGGCCATTGTGCAGGCCATGATGGAAGTGGGCTCCGTCATAAGCATCCTGCGAAAGGATGCCCCCACGCCGGAGGAACTGGAGGCCTGCGAAAAGCGCCTCAAGGATCTGGCCGAACAGTTCAAGGCCGCCATTGATGGCCGGGCCACCCAGAAACAGATCGACCATGAAGTTACCAAGCTTCACGAGGAGCTGATCCGCGACGCCTATCCGGGATTGGACATCGAGGAGATGCCCAACGAGGACTTCGTGCGCCTGTTCCAGGCCACGGTGAAGAAAACGCGCGGGGATGAGCTAAAAAACTGACCCAGCGGTGGGAGTGGAGCGGAAACGAACGCCATGCCACGGCTTGCAAGTCCTGCCGCAAGGCCAGCGAAAAGAGGGGGGAATCGTGCCCGTGCCAGGGGTGCGAGCACGAGCCCCCCGAACTCTGGCCGGAAAACCTCACGGCCTGGTCGCTCTACGCCCGGTTCGGCTCACAGGTCCGCGCCGGCATGGGCGGAATCTACGGGTTCGACCTGGACGCCATCCTCTCCCTGGCCGACCGCTTCAAGATCGTGGTGGATGATCAGTGCCTGGCCAAGTTCCAGCATATCGAAGGCCTCATACTGGAGCGCCAGGCCGAAACAGTGCGCAAGGCCAGCCGCGAGGCCGAGGCCAAGCGCCGCACGTACAAGAGATAGGGTGAGCTGATGGCCGGCGATCTGGAAACCAGGATCATCATATCCGCTCAGGACGACGCCTCGGCCAAGTTCAAGGCCGTGGCCGATTCGGCCATGAACCTGGCCGTGGGCGCGGAATCGTCCTCGGCCAGGTTCACCCGCTCCCTGGACGGCATCAAGAAAGCTATTTCCGTCCTGGATCAGGGCGATTACGGCTCGGCCCTCCGATCCGCGCTCAAGCAGAACAGCTACGCCCTGGACGGCTTCGCGCAGCAGGCGGATCAGGCCTTCGCGCGCATCGAACAGCAGGCCCGCTTGCGTTCGGCGGGGGTTGCGTCGTCTCTCAAGCAGTTGGGAGTGACCCCGCTTGGCGACATCACCGGCCAGATGAAGTCCCTGGGGCAGGCCTTCCAGTTCGCCTCCCAGAGCGGCGCGGCTCCTGGGGAATTGGCCCTGGCCCGCTCAAGCATCCAGGCCCGCATGAAGGAGCTGACCCAGCAGTACATGAACGTGCGCGCCGGGATCGGACCCGCGCCTGACCCGGAGCAGAAGGGGCAATCCTGGTTGTCGGGCTTGATGTCCTCGGGCGTGGCCCGGGTAGGGGCCATGGCCGGGGGCATGCTTAGTGCCGGACTGCTTTTCGACAAGGCCAAGGACTACATTTCGGACGTTTCCACCCTGGGCGCCAGGTATGACACCCTGGGCGTGGCCATGCACACGGTGGGCGAGAACGCGGGCTACAGCAAGAATCAAACCGACCAGGCCGTCAAGTCCTTGCAGGAATCGGGCATATCCGCCCTGGAAGCCCGTCAGTCCGTGGCCAAGCTGGTTACGGCCCACATCGACCTTTCCAAGGCCACGCAACTGGGCCGTCTGGCTCAGGACGCCGCGGCCGTCAGTGGCCTCAATTCCTCCGAAACGTACAACACCTTGATCGAGGGCATCCAGTCCGCCCGGGAGGAAACGCTCAGGGCCATCGGCATCAACGTGTCCTTTGAGGACTCGTACCGCAAGATGGCCATACGCCTGAACACCACGGCCGAGGCCTTGACCGAAACCCAGAAGATGCAGGCCAGGCTCAACGAGGTCCTGGAATACGCCCCGCGCGTGGCCGGTGCATATGAAGCCTCCATGGACACCGTGGGCAAGCAGATGCGGTCCATGGAGCGCTACACCGAGGACTTCAAGGTGGCCCTGGGCGCGGCTTTTCAGCCGGTGCTTGCGGAGCACATCAAGAGCCACGCCGAGGCCTTGAAGGAATTGACAGCCGCCTTGAAGGACCCGGGTTCCAAGCAGGCCTTGACGGACATGGTTTCCGGCTTCGTGAGCGTGCTTGAGGTTCTGGGCAAGATCGCGGCTTCGCCGGTCTTTCTGGCCTGGAAGACCGGGGAGTTCTTTGGCGCATCCATCGCCCGTATCCAGGCTAAGCGGGATATGGGCGAAGACATTTTGCCGAGTGGACCCTATCGCGAAAGCGACGAAGAAGTAAGGCAGCGTTACCTCGAATCCCAGGCGCAAAGGGAAAGGCAGCGCCGCGATTGGCTGAACACCAATGGGACCCCGAAATCCGGCAAGCTGGTGGGCGAGGGCGCGGAAATCGATCTTTCCAAACTGGCGGCCAACCAGGATTATGAGCGGAAGGTCGAATACCGCCAGGATCTGCTGGGCTACCTGAACTCGAACCGCCAATACCAGAGTCAGGACAAGCAACTCGAACGGGCCACCAAGATTTGGGAGGGCGAGCGCGGCAAATATCAGACCGATTGGCTCAAGGCCTCCCATGCCGGCGATGTGCAGGGCATGAAGGATGCGGAAGACGCCCTGGCCATATCGGACCAAAAACTCATCGAAACGCGCAAGCAGATCAACCACCTCTTCGGCGAAGGGGCCGAGGATGCCAAGAAGTACCTCGAATCCCTGCGGGACCAGAACAAGGCCCTGAGCGCCCAGCTTTCCGGGGACAATCTGGCCACGGCCCTGGCCAAGAACAACAAGGATTTCGACAAGGCCGTGGCCGACGTGCGCGAGAAGATCCGCAACGCCAAGCCCGGCTCCGATGTCGCCGGCTACAACGAAGCCCTCGGCGAGCTGACCGCGAACAAGGCCCTTCAGGACCGGCTCACCACCCAGCAATACTACTCCAAGGACGTGGCCGCCCGCAGCGCCTTCGCCACCTCCATGTCCGGCTTCGGGGCCATGGACCCTTGGGAGGCCCGCAAGCAGTCCGCATACTCCACGGCAGTCCAGGAGCGCATAGCCGCCGGAGACGACCAGGAAAAGCAGTCCCGGGCGCAGCTCAAGATGGAAGCGGACATTGCCTCCATTGAGCGCGACCGGGCTTTGGCTCTGGCCAATTCCCGCAAGGAACTGGCCGGGCTCACCGGGGACGTGAAGGCCGAGCTTTCGGCCGAGACCGATGTTCTGAACGTCCAGCTTTCGCAGGCCAAGACCGAAAGCGAACGGGCCGTGATCAGGCAGAAGATCGCCAACCTTCCCCTGCAATACTACTCCAAGGACGTCCAAGCCGGGTCCGCCTTCGCCACCTCCATGTCCGGCTTCGGGGCCATGGACCCTTGGGAGGCCCGCAAGCAGGCCGCATACTCCACGGCGGTCCAGGAACGCGTAGCCGCCGGCTCCGACCAGGAAAAGCAGTCCCGGGCGCAGCTCAAGATGGAAGCGGACGTAGCCGCCATAGAGCGCGACCGGGCTTTGGCCCTGGCCAATTCCCGCAAGGAATTGGCCGGGCTCACCGGGGACGTGAAGGCCGAGCTTTCGGCCGAGATCGATGTCCTGAACATCCAGCTTTTGCAGGCCAAGACCGAAAGCGAACGGGCGGTGATCCTGCAGAAGGTCGCCCAGCTTTCCGCACGCCGGGACTTGGACGTTTCCGGCCTGGTGAACACCGGTTTGCAGCAGTACGCCGGCCGATCCTACAACGAGTTTGCAGATTCCATCCAGAACGGCATTCCCAACGCCTTCAACATCGCCACCGAGGCCGCTGACAAGTTCTTCGCGGACGCAGTAAAGGGCACGGTCAATTTCAAGGCCGCCTGGACCGATCTCAAGGGCAACATGGCCCACATGTTCATCGACGTGGCCATGAACGGGGTCAAGGCCTCCCTGGGCCAGGTGATGTCCTCCGCCATCCCCAAACCCCAGGGCGGCGACGGGGCCACCCTGGCCAAGTCGGCTGTTTCGGCCCTGACCACGGCTTCCCAGCCGGTGCAGGAAGCCTATTTGCCCGAAGAGCAGATGGCCACAGGCACCAGAAGATCATCGGGCACATCCGGCCCGCTCTGGCAGCGCAACAATAATCCCGGCAATCTGCGCAACCCCGGCGGCTCCGGATTCCAGACCTTCGACAATCTGGAAGACGGCACCCGGGCCATGTCCGACTTGCTGACCTCCTATGGCCGCAAGGGCTTCGACAGCGTGGATAAGATCATCTCCCGCTACGCGCCCCCTTCGGACCATAACGACACTCAGGGCTATATCCGCAAGGTGTCCGCTGGAATGGGGGTTTCACCGGATCAGAGCCTGGATCTGAGCAACCCCGACGTGCGCGTGGCCCTGATGCGGCCCATGATTCGGATGGAGACTGGCCGGGATGCCGTTTCGGACGATGTGCTACGCCAGGCCGTCTATACGCGGGGAAGCGTCGAAAAGACGCCCAACATTTCCTCCACGGGCCTGGGCGGCCCCGACGCGTCCCAGTCGCTTATGAGCGCTGTGCGCTCATACGGCGCCACGGGGATAATCGCCGGCACCTTGGGCGCCAGGTCGCTCATCAGTCAGTTCCCCACCAACTCCGGGGTCATCGGCTACCTCACCGGCCAGACCGACGTCCTGGAAACCAATGCGGGAACCTTCGGCCAGGGCCCGTCCATCTTTGCATCCATGGCCGGGGGCGGCCAGACCGGCGACACCTTCGCCCTGAGCGCCGGGGGTTCAAGCTTCTCCGCTGACCCAGAGTCCCAGGTGTCCAGATATGTGGCCATGGGGATGCCTTATTCCGATGCCATAATGCAGGTGCAGGCCGGCTCGGGTGGAACAACCTCGAGTGGCGTGGCCGAGTCGGCTGGGGCGTCCAGCGGCGGGATGCTGGATCAACTGGAACAATCCGCGCTCGGCCAGGGCACCAAATCCATCTGGAATTCCCTGACCGGCAACAATAACGGCGGCGGCTTTCTCAGCAACCTGACCGGTTCGGTGGATAATTGGGGATACAGCGATCTCGGCATTGGAAGCCTGAGCAACGCCGCTTACAGCGGGCTTTCCTCTTCGGACGTGCTCATAACCACGGCCTCGGGGCAGACCATAGCCGTCCCGTCCAGCGACGTGGCCAGCACCCTGGCCTGGAACACCGGGTCTTCGGTTTCCGGATCGGCAGCCGATCTGGCCGGCACCAGCGGGGCCAGCGTTTCCGGGGGCCTGGCTTCGTCCGTCACTTCCGGCCTCGCCGGGGCCGGCCTGGGCTTCACCCTGGGCAGTTCCATATGGAGCAACGGCACGGGCAACGCCGGGGCGGCCATCGGAGGCGGCGCCGGGGCGGTCTTAGGCAGCGTCATTCCCGGAGTGGGCACCTTCATTGGCGGCCTTGTCGGCGGCATAGCCGGGGGCGGCCTCACCGGCGGTTCCACCACCCAGACCACACCCACGGGCACCAACGGCAACACCATCCTGAACGTCCAGGGTTTGACCGGCTATTCCCCGACCGTGGGTTTCGAGGGCTTCCGCCAGACCACTTCCGGGGCCTTCGGGTCCACCTCCACCAGCCATTTCACCGACCCCACCATCGCGGACCCGGTGTTGGCCGGGGAGTGGCGCACGGCCATGGCCCAGCAGACGACTGGGCTTTCGTCCTCGCTCTACGGCCTGGGCCTGGGAACCCAGTCCCTTGATAACTTCAACTTCCCCATGCAGTTCAACATCACCTCGAGCAACTATTCCCAGGCAGCGGCCAACGTGGCCAACGCCATGGCCACCCAGGCCATAAGCGCGTCGAAACTTTCCGATGCCTTCAACGCCGCCCTGGAACCTGGCGAGGACTACATCCAGGAAATTCAGCGCATAGGCAGCGCTTACGCGGCCACCAACGTGGCCGCCCAGGCCGCCGGCACCTCCTTGGCCAACCTTTCGGGCGCGACCGACCAGGTGAGCCAGGGCAACTGGGCCAGCCAGGCCGGCCAGCTCTTGGGCTCCAACCAGGCCGTTTCCTCCACTTTCGGCCTCATGCAGAAATACGGCGAAACCCAACCCACGGCCATGGACAACACCATGACCGCCCTGGGGACGCAGGCCGGGCAGGCCATAGGCCAGATCGGCAACCCCAACGTCACCGTGGGCAATTTCTGGGGCCAGATGAGCACGGCCATGCAATCGCCCATGGACGTGACCACCTTCCAGGCCTGGTCCAACGCGGCCACGGCCGTGCAGCAATACGACGACGCCCAGCGCCAGTCCGCGCAGTTGATGACCGCTATAAACAACCAGCAGATCGCCCAGCTCCAGGAACAATTGCAGGCGGTGCAGAGCGTGAAGGTCATGGTGGACGGCCTCGATCAGTCCGTGCAATCCGCCTATACCTCCTTCCAGGGCCTCAATCAGAGCCTGATTTCCACCTTGCAGGGCATAGAGTGGTCCAACACGCTTTCGCCCAACACGCCCACCCAGACCTATCAACAGGTTTCGGCCTACTACAATCAGATGAAGGCCCAGGTGCAGGGCGAGGACCCGAGCAGCGTCAGCTACAGCAGCGACTTGAACCTGCTGATGGGCGCCGGGCAGCAACTGCTCACCACATCCAAATCCTATTACGGCAATTCGGCCCAATACTACGCGGACTATAACGACGTCACCAGCACCTTGCAGCAGTTGCAGACCGGAACGCAAAGCCAGGTGGATTTGCTCAAGCAGCAATTGCAGGCTCAGGATAAGGTGGTCAACGCGGCCAACGCTCAGATCACGCAGTTGAATCTGGTGAACACCAACCTGGCCCTTCTGGGCAGCAGCTTGGACGGCCTGGGCACGGACATTTCCCAGGGCCTGGCCTCGCTGGGGGCGCAAATGTCCTGGACTCCAAACACCCAGGCCGCAGTCGACGCCGCCAATCAGGAGGAAGCCGCCGTCCTGAACGCCCTGGGCTATCAGGGCGGCTTCGCTGCGGGCGGCGGTTTCGGCCCGGGCAGCCTCTTGGTGGGTGAGCGCGGCCCGGAATTCATCCGCACCAGCCTCTACGGCTCCGTGACCTCGAATTCCGACCTGTCCAGCATGTTCGACACCACGCATCTGCATCACGCCCTGATGCAGCAGAACGGAATCCTGTCCTACGGATTCTCCAAGATGCACGACTACATGGAGGAAAACAACAAGTACGCCAGGGGCATGCACCGCATGATGCAGTCGAATGCCTTCCTGCCTCCGAGGGCCAGGCAGTGAACGTCTATCTTCTGGAAATGAACTGCCTGGACCCGGACAACAATCCGGTGACCATCGGCGTTTCCACTCAGCAGGGCGGCTACAGTCCGTTGCCCGGAGACAACGCTCCGGTGCCGTTCTATCCGCCGGCCCTGAACACGCCGCCCAACTACAAGGCCCAAGCCTTCCAGAACGGGCTTGAGGGCGGCTGTTCCACCGGGGACATGGGCACGGCCACCATAGAGAACGGCCAAGGCGAGTATGACCAGTATTTCAACTACGCCTTCGACGGCCAGCTCATGCGCCTGCTCATGGGCGAGGAGGGCGCGCCTTACGCCGATTTCGTGCCCATCCTTTCCGGCACCATGTGCCAGCCCATGTTCATCTATCAGTACATGCAGGTGCAGGTGCGCGATTATATGGAGTTCTTCGACCAGGCCATATCTCAATACGTGTACCTGGGAAACAACGTGGCCGGGGCGGGCGTGGAGGGCACTCCCGACGACATAGGCGGCAAATCCAAGCCCTTGGGCCTCGGCATCGTGCGCAACTCCAGTTGGGCCTGGGTCAGCCAAAGCTACATGATCGGCCAGGTCCACAACGGTCCGATCCTGAGCGTCAATCCCAATGCCGGGGACGGCCTGTACGCCAACGGCATACCGTATCCCCTGGACACCTCGGTGAACGGGAGCGTGGAATCGGCCTCGGCCACGTATGTATCCGCCCTGTCCCTGTCCCTGACCGGAGTGAACAGGACATCCACCTACGTGGCCGGGCTGCTGCTGACCATCACCTACACCGTGTCCGACGACACCAACGTGGGCAACCTCGTGGTGGTCGGTTCGGCCGTGAGCGGTTCCAACACCGTGCTCACCCTGGCCCAAGTGGCCAACCAGGCATACGCCTTCACCTTGCCAAGCGGCTGCACCATAAACAAGATTTCCTACGGCGGCGGCGACTGCCCGAACCTGGCCAGCCTGGAAGCGGCCAGCCCTGCCGACGGCACATACTGCACCGGCCTTTTCGGCGGCTACGTCAAGGCCGCGGGCGGGGCATCGGCGCAAATCACCGTGGATTACCACGGGGACAACACCGGGGGCGTCTTCTCCTGCACCGTGGCGGACATCATCAAGTGCGCCATCCTGAACTATTCCAGGCGCAAGCGTACCAACATCGTCTTAAAGAGCGAGCTTTTCAGCGATCCCTCCTGGGTGCTCACCGGGCTGACCCCGGGGGCGCAAGTGCAATCGGGAGCGAACGCGGGCATGTGGTTCCTCACGGAAACAACCGCCTCCGGCAACCACAGCCTGGCCCAAACCCAGAACCTGGGCACGGGCATGTTCTGCTTTTCAATCCCGGTCATGCCGGGAACGCGCACCCTTTGCCGCTTGAGGCTCTACAATCCGGCCACCCCGGCCAACAATTGCCAGGTGGATTTCGACCTGGCGGCCATGCAGGTGTTGCAGATCCTGGCCAACGGCAACGCCGTGGGGCCGCAGTACACGTCCACCGGATTCATCACCAACGGCGGCATCATCGCCGATCCCTCCGGGGCCTTGCGCCTGTGGGTGGCCGGGCAGCCGGACCAGAGCTTCACCCAACTCGGCTATGAGCTGGAACTGCTCTCGGGCACGGACGCCAATTACACGGACACCTATGCCGGGGACGGGCAATCCGGGCTGTGGGTGGGCGCGCCCAAGCTGGGGGCTCAGCTCGAAACCTATTCCTCGCCCTCGGCCTACACCGGCCCGACCCTGACCACGCCGGTTATCGGCTACGATCCGGTGCTGGCCCCGACCATCGACCCGCTGAGCTTCGCGGCCATGAACACGGCCGCGCCCTATGCGGTAGGTTTCCAGGTGAACACCGGGGACAGCACCACGGTTTTGCAGCTCATGCAGGCCATGTGCGATTCCGCCCTGGCCTGGTGCACCACCAACCGGGCCGGGCAGGTGACCATCGGGCAGTTGGCCGTACCGTCCCAGACCGCCACGGCCCTGCATTACTTCACGTCCGAGGACATCGTTGACGACAGCCTGGATAAGCTGCCGCCCTTCGAGAACAAGAACGGAGCCCCGGCCAAGTCCGTGAGCCTGACCTACCAGCACAACAATACCGTGCAGGCCAAATCCAGCCTGCCCTCAAGCATGTGGCAGAGCAATCCCTACCGGGTGTCCTGGTTGGGCCAGGAATGGCGCACCATGAGCCAGCAGGCCAACTGGATGCTCGCCCGCGATCCCCTGGCCTGCGATCTATCCTTCACCACGTACATCGACAGTCCCGCGGCGGCCCTGAACGAGTGCAAGCGCCGTTTCGCCATCTATTCCGGGGCGCTGATGCGCCTGACCTTCAAGTGCTACATGGACGCGCTCACTCCCACGCAGCGGGCCAACCTGAACATAGGCTCCATCGTGAACGTGCAATACTCGCGTTTCGGTCTGGAAAACGGCCGCAACTTTCTGGTGCTCTTCATAGAGGAGTCGCACCAGGACAATGACATCACCTTGGAGGTGCTGGGCTGATGGGCACCGATAGCAACTGTCTCTTGCTTTATCCTAACAACGTGGTCACGGCCACGATTTCTGGCGGCAATTGGCAACCGTCCTGGCCCATCGCCAACATAGCTACCCGGTTCAACAATCAAGTGGCCCGCAGCGTGGATTGCCAGCCGATAAACACCATCATCAACATCAATTTCGGATCGCTGGTCTACAACACGGCCGTGGCCCTGCTTAATCACAACCTGACCCTGCAAGCTCAGGCCCGGGTGCTGCTCTACAAGGACGCGGCCATGAGCCAATTGGCCTTCGATTCGGGATTCAATGACGTTTGGCCCCGATGGTTCGACACCATGGGCCTGCGCTGGGCCGATTCCAACTTCTGGTACGGCCGGATTCCCGCGAAGTGGCAGGGGAAAGTCCCGGCTCTGTTCCTGCAACTGCTGAACACAGCCGGGTTCAACGCCAACGCCACATCATCCTGGACCTGCCAGATCCAGATCAGCGACCCGAACAACCCGGCCGGGTACATCCAGATCGGCCGGGCCTTCATGGGCGAGGATTTCACGCCCCAGATCAACATGGAATACGGGGCAAGCGTGCAGATCGTGGACCCGTCCAAGGTGGAGCGGGCCTTGTCCGGCACCAAGTGGTTCAACCAAAAGCCCAGATACCGCAAATTCATCGTGGAATTCAAATACCTGTCCAAGGACGAGGCCGTGAATTCCCTGCTCATCACCGACCTTTTGGCCGGCCTGACCGATGACGTGCTTTACGTGGACAATCCCGGCGATCCCCGCTTCCTGCAACAGATGTCCTGCGTGGGCACCTTGTCGGAACTTGATCCCCTGGCGGAATGGATGATCGGACAATACTCCAAAGGACTGCAAATAGAGGAATCACTATGACCGTAACCCTGTCCCAGAATCCGTATACAGCCGGTTCCTGGCAATACAGCCAGTGGAACATCGAAAACTTCTACAATCAGGGTGATTACGATCCAGTCAACAACCCCGGGGGCATGGACAATGGCGGCCATTCGCAGAACCTCTTCCCCATGATCCTGGATTGGCTCAACTTCGCGGCGTACATCATCCAGTTGTGCTCCATGACCACGGCGGCGGCCAGCCAGCAAACCGCCTGGCAGGAAGCCATGCTGGCCAATAACACCGTGGCCCCGGTGGCCTTCCTCACGGCTACGGAATTCGCGGTTAACGGCCTGAATTTCACCCCGTTGTTCACGGCCAACCGGGCCTTGAAGTTGATCCAGAACAATTCCGGCAACGCCTATGTGTCTTCCAGCATCTTCGATGCGGTGAACAACCGCACCCTGGTGAACATCAACGCCAGCAAGGGCGTCAACGTGGATTCTGGGCTCTCCCAGGCCTACTACGGCCAGGACCCGGCGAACGCGCCCTATGCGTCCTCAATGTCGGGCGCGACCGCCTCAACGGCCGGCACCGGGGGCGCCGTCCCTGCTCCGGGAAGTGGCCAGGAAAATGACTTCCTGGCCGGGGATGCCACTTACCATGACCCCATCGTAGACATTCAGGTCTGGACCTAAAGGAGACTCGCAATGGCTCTAAGACTCCCGCTCGCCCCTGGCGGCACACCGCTGACCCGCAACCAGAACATCAAGATCGGCGGGACCGCTCTCGCTACCCCGACCGCCCTCCATCAGACCGGAGCGACCCAGATGGATGAGGTATGGATCGAGGCCACCAACACGGACACCGTTTCCCACACCCTCACGGTCCTGCACGGCATAGCCACTCTCGCGGGCGGGGTAAGCCCTGACGACACCATGAGCATCACCATCCCGCCGAAGGGGGCAGGTTGGGTGATGGTTCTCCAGGGTGAGAGCTTCACCGGATCGTCCATCGTGGGCGCCTTCGCGGACACAGCCAACGTCATCAACGTGCGCGGCTGGATCAACAGGATCGGCTAACCGTGGGACGCCGCAAACAATACGGACTGTCCTCTGGGGGAAGTGGCCAGATTCCCTATGGATATTTGGTGGAGATGGCTTCAGTCGCCTATGCCTCAAAACGATCAGTCACTATAGGACGTGAGGCTCAGGCTACGTATGCCCTTGGGCAACCTTTGATTCTTGTCCAGGATGGCAAGCTTGTTCCCTGTACTGTGCAGAAATGCGTTTGCAGCGGGTCAACAATGACCGTCACGGTCAGCTCCTATGTAAGCCAGAATGTTTCTGCAGTATATTACGATACGTCCACCTCATATGATTACGGTAACGACCCGACCTTCACGGTGTTCGACTACCACTTTGATACCTCTACGCTATATGATTCGTCTGTAAATGCCCACGATGCCGGAACCACGGGACTGACAGTCATAGGTGGCGGGGGAACACTTATAACGTCCAGCCCGTCTCCGATGTTTGGGGCTGGGTGTTTCTCTTTCAATGGGTCACAGGCGTATGGAGATTTGAGCTTTCAATTCCAGTTGGGAGCGGCCAACTGGGGTTTAGAGGGATGGTTTTGGGATAGGCCGAGTGGTAGTATATTAAATACAAACAGCGGGTCTAACTGGGCCAATGTCGGCTTCTCTGGAAATTACCCAACAATGGGTTCATACAGCAGCAGCTTTACCATTACCTCGTCCGTAGCTATGACAGCTTCCGCTTGGAATCATGTGGCCTGGGTGCGGGACGTCAATAACTATTTCAAGATCTACGTTAACGGGGTCCTTGGGGCAGCCAGTGCTTCTGGATTGTCTATAACATCAGCGATGTACTGCCTATTCGGCGCCGCTGTTTATAGCGGCAGCTGGAGTTGGTCTGGGAGTTTCAGCGGCAAAGTGGACGAGCTCCGCTTCATGAGTGGTTACTGCCCGTATAATGCCCCCTTCACACCACCCACAAAGCCATTCGGGCCTGATTTTAGATAGGAGCACATCATGATCTACCTTGCCCTAAACAGCAACATCGTCGTCGGCCCCGTCGCCTGGAACAATCCCGCTATCAGGCAGACCCTCTACATCGCCGGATTCTCCGAGTCCGTCGCTGGCCTTCACGCCCCTGACGGTACGGCGCTCCCCGCGCTGCCAGCTACGGAGCCGACCACGGCCCTGACCCTGGCGGACGGCTACGCTATCCTGCCCGAGGTGGTTGAGCCCAGCAATCCACCGGTTGGCGACGTGCAGACCGGGACCACTACTACGGTTGCCAATGGCGTCGTTACTGTCGCGCCGGTCTATGGAGCTGCCCCGGCCCCCCCTCCAGCGGCTCCCCAGACGGCCTACGTCTCCAAGATCGACTTCAACAACCGCTTCCAGGCATCCGAGCGCCAGGCGGTCTTGTTGGCGATCCGCAACGGGGATGTGGTGCTGGAGGACGCAAACAATACGCTGTCCCTGACGACAGATCCTCCAGGCGTCAACCTCAACGACACCAACCTGCAGACATGGGCGAATTACTTGGTGAACGACGTGAAGATTCTGACAGCGGAAAGGGCCAACGCCATTCTGGCAGGGTCGAGCTTCACCATAAGCGCCTCCACTGCCGCCACGGCTTCGAACGCCAGCACAACCTCATCCACAACCGGGAGCTGACCATGCGTATCCTTTCTCTCGACGGCGGCGGGATCTGCGGGCTGATGCCGGCCCGCATCCTGACCGCGCTGGAAGCCAAGCTGGGTTCGCCGCTCTGCCATCATTTCGACCTGGTGGCCGGCACGTCCACGGGCGGCATCATCGCCGCGGCCATCGGGGCCGGGCTGCCCATGGCCACGATCCGCGATCTGTACCGCGACGATGCCGGCAAGATCTTCCACACTGGACTAGGCAGCGTCCTCGCCCTGGATGGCATGGCCGGAAACAAGTATTCGCCCAAGGGCCTGGAAATCTGTCTCTACGAGGTGTTTGGGGATCTGCGGCTAGCCGAGTGCCAGACCGACGTACTCATCACCAGTTGCGATCTGGCCGCCAAGCCCCAGTTTTTCATGTCCTCCATGGCCAAACGCGCCATGGGGGCGGATTTTTACCTGCGCGACGTGTGCCGGGCCACCTCAGCCGCGCCCACGTATTTCCCACCGGCCATGATCATCTCCATGGGTGGCGGCCCGGGATACATCCTCCAGGATGGCGGGTTGGTGGCCAACCAGCCGGCCATGTCCGCCCTGGCCGAGGCCCAGAGGCTGGCGTCCCTGGACCAGGTGGACCTGCTCTTGTCGCTTGGCACCGGCTACACGCCGGTGAGCCGCAAACCAACCGGAGCGCAGGGCGCGCTGGCCGAGGGCGCGACGTTGCTCAATCTTATCTTCACCGGGCCTGGCCATGCCGTGGACTGGGAGGCCCAGGCGCTCCTGGGGGATCGCTATGTGCGGGTGCAGCCGGAGCTGGACGACATCCCCATGGACACCACCAAGGATAGCGATCTGGCCAAGCTGGAGGCCGCTGCGGACGCCTTCACGGCCACCCGGACCTTCGAACACATAGCGGCCATGCTGGGGCAAACGCCAGGGCAAAGCCAGGCTGCCTGATCCGGCCAGTTGCCTACGCCCACCGCTCGCGTCAGGGAAATTGAGGTTTGTGGGAAAAAATACGTGCAAGGCAGATTTGACGGCGGTTAACGCACGCGCCAGCCGGGCGAGCCTGGGAAAAAAACTTGACAAAAAATTGAGTTGGCTAAATCTTGATGTTATGAAGAAGGCGATAATCGTTGTGCTCGCCCTCCTGGCCTTCGCCGCCCCGGCCCTGGCCGGTGACGCCACCATCACCGACCGCTATGGCACCGTGACCGGCTACGTCAAACCGGACGGCGCTATCACGGACCGTTACGGTACTGTTACCGGCTACGCCAAGCCGGATGGCTCCGTGACCGACCGCTACGGCACAGTACAGGGCTATGCCAAGCCCGACGGCAGTGCGGTTGACCGTTACGGCGCTACCCAGGGCTACGCCAAGCCGGACGGCACAATACACGACCGATATGGTAGGGAATCCGGAACCATCTCGCCGTAATCCCGGAGTGTGAGAAGGAGAAACGTCCCTACACCCTGCCGAATCCCTAAATCTCCCTGAGCTGAAGCCTCACCAATCCCACCACCATCCCCAGTATCTCCGCCTGCACGGTGCCCAGGCGTTCCCTCGGCACACGCACGGAGGGGAAGTTCCGGATGCTCGGGGAGAAGATCACGTCGCCCGCTCCGACCATGAGCCGATAGACGTTCATTGTATCCTCGATACGCGCCACTACCAGCTCAAAAGGCTCCGGGTGAGTGCGGTTCTGGTCGAAGATCACCATGTCGCCATTCTCCACGTAGGGGGTCATGTGATTCCCACGGTACTCAAGCATGAGAAGCCGCTCCGGTATCTCCCCCAGCTCGCGCGCTCTCTCGGCCGTGATCCATATCTGGTTCCTGTTGGCAGGAAGCGGTTTGAATCCTCCTTTGGTGTTGAATTCGCTGGAGATGAGCGGAATCTGAATCAAAGGCGCCCTTCCTCCGTGCGCGAGGGTTCCCGTGCAGGCTGATTTGGTCGGTTCCCCCTCACCCGTGCGCAACCATTCCAGATCAAGCCCGTGCTTTTCGGTGAGTGTGGCATACCAGTTCTCGGGCACGTAATCCGCTTTCAGATATTGGGATATCGCGGATGCATCGATTCCCAAAGCCGACGCGAGAACCTTTTTCTTGCGGGTTCCAAGCGCGTGCATCATACGCCCGATGATTTTTTCGCCTTCCGTTTCTGTCATGCAACCTCTCGGAATACCTTGGGAAATTTTTGCAACTCAAGAAATTGAAAATATTCTTGACAATTTCTTGAGTTGGCTTAATTTTCACTCAAGAAATTGATCAAGGCAAGGCGAGCAATGGATAAAACAGTTCTGACAATAGAATTTCCCCTCGTATTCAGTCAAGAGGAGTTGGCCCATCTGATGGGACTGCTCAAGGTTAATCTCCGCAAGAACGTCGCCCACGCCTGTCTGCAGATCAAGGGCGTCCCCCGGCAGGCCCTTGCGGCCCGGCTCGGGCTGCATCCTTCCAACGTCACCCAGTATTTCAAGGCCTCCGACCTCGCCAAGGAGGTGCGCGACCGGCTCATCGCCGAGGGGTTGCCGGAGTTCGTGCTGCCGCCGGAGCGCGCCTCCCGGGTAGAGGCTGCCTGATTCCCGTTTTCAAGTGACTTGAGTGGACCCTCTGAACCCGTAGTGGCCCATCGGCCTGCACCATCAATGTGAGGTTTCGAATGAAGATCACCTTGGATCAATACCAGAAGATGTTGGTGGAGTTGGAATTATCTGATGTCCTGGAGATGATGGTTCGTTCCAGCGGCCGGGACTGGGCGGAAGTGGGGCGCGACGTGGGCTGGACGGAGGCGGTCGTCAACCGCATCCGCGATCGCAATGATCCGGACTACATGCCGTCCTCTTCCAGGCTGGAGGAATTCTGCGTGCGGACCAACTCGGTACTGCTCGCCGATTGGCTCAAGGCCCGGTCCATCTACCGTCTGAACGAGATCGGCCTTCCCAGACCCGAGAAAGGAGCGCTGACCTGTCAGTCCATCATGTTCCTTGTTGCGCCGGTGATGACCCACGCCGGGGATCTGGCCGGCGAGGTCGGCCGCACGGTGGAGGAGGGGGCCATCGAGCCCAAGAAGAAGCGCCGCCTCACTCGCCAGGTGCTGGGGGTCATCGATTCCGGTCTCAAGCTTCTCCAACGGCTGAGCGAGAACGGCCGCAACGGCATCGAGCACGTGCGCGAGGGCATGGAGCGCCGCCGGGCCGCCAAAGAAGAGCGCCGTAGCCGCAAGGGAGGGAAGTAGCCATGCGCCGCGTAGCCCTGCTTGGAGTCTGCCGCCATTGCCAGGCCATGTTCGGTCTTTTGCCCGGCGAGAAGCTCGGGCGCATCGCCTGCCCCGAATGCGGCAAGCCATTCGGACGTATCTGGGGAGGCCGGGCCTTCCTCAAGAGCCTGGGCGTGGGACTTCGCGCCACGGAAAAGCCAGAGTCGGAATTACCCCAGTATGATCATCCTATCACGTTTCCGGCAACGGCCAATTCGGGTTTTCCCGCGAACCAGTAGGGAAAATCCCCCATATCCCGCACCCGACAAGGAGGAACGCCACCATGCCCACCGACGACCTGACCCTGATCCGGGAGGCCCACGGCCTGCCTCCGGACGCCACCGTGGCCGACATCTGCGAGAACGCCCGGACGCTCAGGCAGTGCGCAGTTTCGGCGGAATACATGCTGAAGATTCTGAGGTGGACGCTCTCCGCACCGAAGTGCCTGGAGGAAAGCCCGATGGCGCCAGCCATCCTCGATCTCTTGCGGACCATTCCTCGGTCTCAGCCCACAAGCAGCTCCCAAGCCTGTGGGGAGAATGCCGGAACTTTCTGGAAGAGGCTCAGGACCATCCGATTGCACACCTCCCACAATCCCAAGAAGAGGGAGGACGTTCCATGCGCGTCGTAATCGCCGCCAAAACACTGGCCGCCGCGCTGCGACGGCTTGCCCCCCTCGACGTGCGCCACAAGCTCCCCCATTTCATGAACGTGGCCTGGTTCGTGATCCGTAACGGTGCCCTCTCCGTGCAGGTCGTCTCGCACAGCGGCATGGAGGGCGAAATCGCCATTTCGGCGAAGATCGTCGGAGAGGATTGCGTCCTGGGATTTCCCCTGCGCCACATGGCGCGCCTGGCGGCCACGCTCTCCGGGGATGTGATCATCGATCATGATGGTCCGGACGAGGATGCGGTGGTCAAGGCCGAGGACTTCGAGTGTCGCATCGAGCTCAAGTCGTCCGAATGGTTCAATCCCCATGCGGTCGACAGGGAGGACACGTCTAGGCTGGCTGTGTCCGTCATCCGGGAATGGTTGGAGCGCGTCGGCTACTGCATTTCCAAGGAGCGCGACACGGAATCCATGTCCTGCCTCTACCTGGCGTCGGCCGGGGAAGGAATGGTCCATGCCTGCGGTCTGGACGGCCACCAGTTTTCCAAGCTCGAATCGCGCAATCCTGAGTTAGCCTCGACCCTTCATTTTTCCGGACCGGTTCTCATCGGGGTCGAATTCCTGAAGGCCATCAAGTCCTGGCTGGCCGTCCATTCCGGGAACGACGTCGTGTCCGTGGCCATCTCCCAAAAGACAGTGCGCATCCGTTCCACGGGAGAAACCTTGGTCGTTCCTCGCAGCCATTACGTCTTCCCGGACTACATGAGCTTCTCCTCGAAGGCCGCATCCGGAACGCGCACCATCAAGGTCTACAGGTCGGCCATCCGGGAGGGCCTGCGCCGGCTGGCCCTGTTTGCCGGCGACAATAACCGGGGCGTCTACCTGGGAATGGAGAATGGGGAGCTGTCCTTGAGCGTGCGTTCTGAGGGCAAGCGCGTGGCCAGCGTTTCCACCCTGGCCCTGGCCACCGGAGATCCCAAGCCCACCTCCGTGCCGCTGGAGGATCTGCTGGAGATGCTCGGACATTTCACGGGCCAGAACGTCGTCCTCACCATGGGCGATACACCGGGACACCCCGTGCAGATCACCGGCGGCGACGGCGACAAGGGCTACTCCACCATCATCATGCCCCTGATGATCGTGGAGGAAGACTACTACGGCAGGGAGGAAGCGGCATGAACATCGACGCCCTCGTGAACCGGGCATCTTGGATCGCCCTGGCCCTTTTTCTGGCCTTCTTCATCGCCAGTCCGCTGGAATGGCTGCTGGACGATCCGGGTCCGACCTGGCTCAAGCGCGCCCAGAACCCCAACCTCGGCCGCCCGGAGGTGGAGAGGCTCCTACGCAGGGAATGCCAGAAGTTCCCGGTGGTGGCCGAGATTACGGAGGGACGGTCATGAACATGTTCAAGCCCGTAACCGTCCGGGAACTCGTCGACACCGCCCTGACGGCCCTGTCCTCGGCCGCCCTGCAGGCGACCGACGCGGACAGCGTCCGGGACATCCGCCACGTGCGCAGCGCCGTCTCCTACTACCGGATGCAGATGTGCGCGGACGATCCCTGCGCCGTGGCCGCGCTTCCGTCCGGATCGTTCATCGCCCTGTCCAGGAGCGCGTCCGGGGCTCTGCTTCGCCTGGCCGTGTCCGCGCAAAACAACCCGGTGCAACTGGCCGTGCTGCGCGAATGCCGCCGACGGCTGGAGGCGATGCTCGCGCGTCGGGCGGCCCAGTCTGCCGCCTGGGAGGAGCGGGGCGGCCTGAACCGATCTATGCCCGTTGGTGACCGGAATGACGCGCCGGCGATAATCCATTTCACGGAAGAGGAGGGCCGTCATGTCCGCCGTGGCTTGTCCTGCGCTTAAGTTCGAAAATCCATCCGACGGGGAAGCCGGTTACCAGGTCCTCATCAAACCCGGCATGACCCGGGCCGAAGCTTCCTGCGCCGTCATAGACGCCGTGATCGCCCGCGTGGGCCGCGAGGACGACGAGCGCCTGCGCGCCGAACTGCGCGCCGCCTATCCCTTCGGCGAGCGCAAATTCCGTCCCTGGCGCGTCTGGCGTCAACAAATCCGCCGCATCCTCGGGCCTGCGCCCAAGCGTGAGTCCGATCTGTTGGGGGAATTTCTGGACGAATGCTGCATCGTCCAGGCTACGAACGGCGAGCTTTTCACCTATCTGTTCTTCGCGTTCCAGGCCTGGTGCTTGGAGCGCGAGAAGTTTCCCCCGCAGCGATCCTGGAGCATGCGCAAGTTCTCTATCGCTCTCCATATGCGACCGAATCTGCAAAGGGGTTTCATAAGAAGCGCGGTGGTGTGGTCCGGCGTATCTCTGCGCCCTGAATGGTGGACGAAGGCGGAGATTGAAGCCGACAAGCGCGCCCCGAAGGATGGAGGTGCGTCATGAAATGGTGGGACGTCTCCTGGAATCCGGTCGTCGGCTGCACTCCAGCCTCTCCGGGGTGCGACAACTGCTACGCCAAGCGGCTGCATGACCAGCGTCACAGGGCGTGTGCAGATGGAAAACGCATTCCCCTTTGCTACGATGAACCATTCGAGCACGTGCGCCTCTTCGATACTCGCCTTGATGCTCCTCTGCGTTGGCGCAAGCCCCGGCGCATCTTCGTGGGCTCCATGACGGACCTGTTTCATCCGGATGTGCCGTTTAGATTCCTGGACCGTGTGTTCGCTACCATGGCCCTGGCCAGCCAGCACACGTTCATATTGCTGACCAAGCGGCCTGGGCTCATGCGGGCATACATCAAGGGCGTCCAGGGAGTGTCTATCGATTCCGAGAGAGATTTCGCCCTGTTCGATGCTTGGCGGGCCGTCCATGGCGAGCACTACGGTCAACAACCCTGGCCCCTCCCCAACGTCTGGCTTGGCGTCACCGCTGAGACCCAGCCCATGGCCGACGAGCGCATCCCCATTTTGCTCGATACTCCGGCGGCCAAGCGGTTCGTCTCCATTGAGCCCCAGTTGGGTCCGGTTGATGTCTACGGCGGCGATCCTGATCCGCGTCTCGGTGGGATTGAGGCTGGTCCAGGCCTTTCCCTCGTGCAGTATTGGACCAGGGATGGGCGCGGACCCTATCCAGGCCTCGATTGGGTCATCTGCGGCGGCGAGACCAGTCCCCATGCGCGCCCCATGCATCCGGAATGGGCGCGCTCGCTGCGGGATCAGTGCTCGGCGGCTGGGGTTCCGTTTTTCTTCAAGCAGTGGGGCGAATGGGGCCATTGTGGCAACAAACCCTCAGGAACCCCAGGGAAGTATGCTTTCGGAGGATCGGACCATGCTCCAAATCTGCTGGTCCAAGTCGATCAGTTTCCACGTCAAATAGACCTATTTGGAGCCAAGGTGTTGCTTGAGCGCATCGGATCCCGCCGCGCCGGCCGTCTCCTCGACGGCCGTGAACACAACGATATTCCGGAGGTGCGTCATGCCTGACATGACCAAATACCGCCCCATGCTGGAACGCATCATCGCCAGGTATGGGAAGCAGGATCAAATGGCGAAGTGTCATGAGGAGTGCCACGAGCTTGCCAATGCCCTAGAGGGCTATCCCCGGGTCGAAACGGAAGGTGACGTCATTTTCGAGATCGCTGATGTGCTCATCATGGCCACCCAGATGGCCTACATCTTCGGTGAGTCCGAGGTGAAACTGGCAATCGACTACAAGCTTGAGCGCCAGGCCAAGCGCATGGGCATCGAGTATACCCCGGTGCATGGCGAATCTTTGCTCGCGCATCCCGAGGATGGTGATCATCCCTGGCGGAAAGAAGGGGTGTGATGATGACCACCGACTGCATCGACCTAAGCGCCAGGGTATGCCTGTTGCGATATCTCTACGCCATGCGCCACGGCCGGACGGACAAGCCCTGTTACCGTTGCGAGCCTGCAGCCAAGGTCGTGGCCGTCATGCGCGGGGAAGAAGCTGCCCCGGCAGCGTCCATCCCGGCCGCGCCTTCCGCACGAGGTAGCCTGCTCCGGCCCGCATCTGTTCCTCCTGTCGCCACCCAGAAGGTTCCTAAGCCGTCCGCAGCGTCGTGTCAGGATCGGTTCCGGGACGTTTCCCCGTATGGTCTCGACCTGGTGGCCTTGCGTGAGGTCCTGCGCGACTTGCTTAAACGGCAGGGCAAAACCGGCCAGAAGAGCGTCTTCCTGGAGCGCCTCCAGTCCCTCTGCAACGCCGCGGCCCGGAAAGGGGCCAAGCTGCGGGGAAAGCGTGACTTCCGCGAGGCCCTGCAGGCCGTCCCGAACCTCTCCCTGCAGGGCGCATACCTGTTGCTTGACAACGGAGCGTGGGCGTTCTGCGCGGAGGAAGGGGAAGCGTCGTGACCTCCTCAACTCAGATCGAAATCCGCCACTTCCACCTGTTCTGCGGCCTGGGCGGTGGTGCGAAGGGCTTCAACAAGGGTGAAGCCCGGGTTGGTTCCCTTCATGCCAAGTTCCGCTGCCTGGGCGGTATCGATTGCTCTCCGGCCGCCATCCGCGATTTCGAGCGCCTGTCCGGCGTGCCGGGCACGGTCCTGGATCTGTTCAGCCGGGAGCAGTACGTCGCCTTCCACGGCCAGGAGCCCCCGGCCGGGTGGCGAGAGGCCACTCCTGACGACATTCGCCGGGCCGCAGGCTACGAAACCCCGCATATCGGCTTCCTCTCCGCGCCGTGCAAGGGGTTCTCTGGGCTGCTCTCGGAATCCAAGAGCGGCACCGAGCGCTACCAAGCCCTGAACGCCCTCACGCTGCGCGGCATCTGGTTGACGCTGGAGGCCTTCCAGGACGATCCGCTGGCCCTGCTGGTCTTCGAGAATGTGCCCAGGATCGCCACGCGCGGCCGCCATCTCCTGGACCAGATCGGGGCGTTGCTGCGCTCCTACGGCTACGCAGTGGCCGAAACCACCCACGATTGCGGCGAGCTGGGCGGCCTGGCCCAGTCCCGCAAGCGCTTCCTGCTGGTGGCCAGGCACACGGGAAAGATCCCGACGTTCCTGTACGAGCCGGTCAAGCGCCCGTTGCGCGCCGTGGGCGACGTGCTCTCGCGCCTGCCCATGCCCGGCACCGGTCTGGGCGGTCCCATGCACCGCATGCCGGCGTTGCAGTGGAAAACCTGGGTGCGCCTGGCCTTCGTCAAGGCCGGTTCCGACTGGCGATCGCTCTCAAGCCTGCGCGTGGAAGACGGCATCCTGGCCGATTACGGCATCGTACCTGTCAGGGAGTGGCGGGAAAATACTCTTGGGGTGTTGCCCTGGGACGGCCCGGCCGGGACCATCACTGGAAACCCTGGCCCGACCAATGGCCGCTTCTCGGTGGCCGACCCCCGCGCCCTCGAGGCAATGCGCGGCGACTGCCTGGGCGTGATGGATTGGCACGAGCACTCCGGTACCGTGACCAGCCGGGGCTACCCCATGAACGGCAAGTTCAGCGTGGCCGATCCTCGATTCGAGGGCCACGAGTACGGCCAATACGGCGTGCGTGTATGGGATGAGCCTTGCGGCGCTGTAAGCGGCCAGTCCGCGCCCGGAGGCGGACGATTTTCCATTGCCGATCCCAGAATGCCCGAGAGCAAAAACAGGCATTTCAACCTGTACCGCATCACGGACTGGAATGAATCCGCCGGCTGCATCACCGGAGCGTCCCACGCCGCCAACGGCAGGCTTTCCGTAGCTGATCCCCGGCCGAGCGGTCCCATTCACGGAAAATACGGTGTGGTGCCGTTCGACCGCGCCTCCGGAACAGTCATCGGGGGCAGCACAACAGGGCAGGGGGCTTACGCCGTGGCGGACCCGCGCGTGTGGCCAGACGGCCGCGAGCACTACCAGGGCGCGGGCCACTACGGAGTCACACCCTGGGACGGACCCTCCGGCGCGGTGGTGGGGCACGCCAAGCAGGATCGCGGCCCATGGTCGGTGGCCGATCCGCGAACTTGCGAAATTTCGCAAACTGACCTGAATGCTTACCTGCCTACGCATGATCAGAAGTTGGTGGCCATCATCCGCGCCCTGGACGGCACATGGCACCGTCCATTCACCACTCTGGAGCTGGCCGCCCTGCAGGGCCTGGTCGACCCCGAAGAGCAGCTCGAACTTGACGGTCTGTCCGATTCCGCGTGGCGCGAACGCATCGGCAACGCCGTGCCGCCTCCTGCCGCCCAGGCCATCGCGGGCGTCATGGGCACCACGTTGCTCTTGGCCATGTCCGGCGAGACGTTCAGCATGAGCGCCATGCCCGTGTGGGTGCAACCGGTAGTGTCCGGAATGATGGCGGCGCAAGAGGAGGTGGCATAAATGCAACCCGCCATTCTTGACGCCCACGGCCACACCCCGGCCCCCTTGACCGTCCATGAACGCGAATGGGCCTCCGCTGTGGACTCGGGCAAGGTCATGGCCGCCTTCACCGAGTTAAAGCGCCGCCAGGCACTTTCGCTCTCCGAAAAGATCGACATGTCTTTGGCCAGAATCAAGGATTGGTATGAGGCCTGGGACGGGCAGGTATCCGTGTCCTTCTCAGGCGGCAAGGATTCTTCGGTACTTCGCTGGCTGGTTCGCCTGCTCTATCCGGACGTGCCTATGGTGCACTGCAACACCGGTCTCGAATACCCCGAGGTGGAGCGCATGGTGAAGTCCACCCCGAACCACATAATCTTGCGCCCGGCGATGCCCTTTTGGCGTGTCATTCAGGTCCACGGATGGCCCATAGCCTCCAAGAAGATCGCGCGCGGGGTCAACATCCTGCGCCACCCCACCCCGAACAACGCCAATATACGCCGCCTCTACGACGAGGGAATCAACCGCTTCGGACGCCTTGTGCACGGCTACAAGATCGCCAAGCAATGGCGTTTCCTGATTGATGCCCCGTTTCCGGTCTCGGACGCCTGCTGTGGGGTAATGAAGAAAACCCCGGCCGCTAAGTATGAGAAAGCCACCGGCCGCAAGCCTTTCGTTGGCACCCTGGCCAGCGACAGCAAGCAGCGCCAAAAGCAGTACATCAAGACCGGCTGCAACGCCTACGACCAGGAGCATCCCAAGTCGCAGCCGCTATCGTTCTGGACCGAGCAAGACGTGCTGGCCTGCATTCGCGAACACAACATCCCCATTCCCTCCGTGTACGGGCGCATTGAAGACCGGGAGGACGGGCAACTGATCACCACGGGAGTGCGCCGCACTGGCTGCGTGTTCTGCTGCTTCGGGCTGCATATGGATCACTTGGACGGCCCAGACAATCGTTTCCAGATGCTTTCGCGCACCCACCCGCGCCTCTACAGCTACTGCATGGATCGCTTGGGGCTGCGCGGCGTATTGCAGCACTGCAAGGATAAGGCGCCAGCGAATTTGGCCAAGCGCTTTGTGTGGGAACCGGAACAGCGATTCGAGCAGTGCAGCATCGCGGAGGAAGTATGATCCGCCGCACCCTCGAAACCCTGGCCACCGTCCTGGTGCTCCTCGCCGTCTGGCTCATCGGCTCGCTCGACATCCAAGGCCAGTACCTCATGCTCGCCGCGCAGGCGCTCTGGTTCGCCTGGTCCGTCCTGACTAGGCATTGGCCGTTGGCGGTCCAGAGCGTCGTCCTGGAAGTCCTCACCATCAACGCCATTATCACCTGGAGTCACGCCTTATGAACGGCAATTCCATTCAGCGCATCATCATCGATCCTGCCGCCAACGGCGTTATCCTGAAAGCGGGTGAGAACACGAAGGTTTTCATCCTGGAACCTGGCACCCGGAGCAGGGCAGTCCATGATCTCCTCAAAGAAGTGGCCAACGCAATGGGCGATGGACTGGAGGTGAATGTTCAAGTGTCGGACCCAGGCGGCCGTGAGGCAGCCATATCCTCCAGGTCGCCGCGCACGAAGCTCAAGGAAAACGACGTATCCGATGAATACAGCGTTCCAGTGAAGACGCTTCAGGGTTGGCGTCGGCTGGGCACCGGTCCGGCGTACGAGAAGATCGGGTCGAGCATCTATTACGACAGGACAGTTCTTGACGAGTTCTTCCGCAAACACCGCATCATGACCACCGGGGAGGCCTAGCCGCGATGTCAGTTTCCCTTCAAAACGGCGTCGATGATGCGCAGTTTGTCCCGCTGATGGCCAGGGATCAGGTGGGCATAGCGCAAGGTCATCTCGATCCGCTCATGGCGCATCAGCTCCATCAACTCCTGCAGCGTCACCTGGCCGCTCTGAGCCAGCCAAGACGCGAACGTGTGCCGAAGCGTATGGAAGCGTACCTTGCGTCGCGAGTCGGTGATGCCGGCATTCAGGCCGAGATCGGAGGCGACGCGGTCGAAGGTCTCGCTGATGCCCCAGCGCAACTTGCCCGCTTTTTTCGCCTTGGTGCCGGGGCGCGACTGGAAAACGTGCTCGTCCGGATTGCGGTCGTAGGCCAGGAGCATCTTGATGACGTCCGGAGAGGCGTGCACATGCTGCGCGGCTCCGCCCTTGGCCTTGAAGTGGATGAGGCCTACGGCCTGGTCGATGCCCTGTCCCTGGATGTCGAATATCTCAGTGGCGCGCAATCCGGTCTTGAGGGAAAGCAGCGCCATGTCGTGCAGCTGGGGCGAACGGCGCTTGAGTTCGTCCAGCAACATGGTGGCCTCTTCGCGGGACAGGAACCGCACCGCGGAGTTTTCCGCGCGGGGAAGCTGGAACGATCCGCCGCGCCTGACCGCGAAGGGGTTGGGCATCTGGAGCTTCAAGGCGTCGATGGAGTAGTTGACCGCCCGTCGCAGGAAGCCGAAGCAGTGCCGGATGGACTGGTCTCCCAGCGTCTTGGCCAGGCGCTTCTTGATGTCGGTGAGCATCTGCGGGGTCACGGCCACGACCGGGATGGCATGGAGGTCGGCGCGCAGGTGCAGGTCATAGCGGTTCAGGTCCGGCCCGGTGCGCTTTTTCTCGCCCTCTGCCCAGCGCAGGTAGGCGTCTACGCATTCCCCCACGGTGATGGTGCGCATGAGGGTGGGGTTCTTGCCGGCGGCCACTTCGTTGAGCAGTTTGATGCGCTCCTTGCTGGCGTAGGCTGCGCGCACGCCCGCAGAGTGCTTGCCCACCGTATGCCAGCAGAGCTTACCGGCGGCGTCGCGGTAGCAGACCGTGTAGGTGCGGTCGACCGGAGCGCCGGGCTTCTTGACGGCCGATTCCCGGTAGAAGACGCCCTCGTACTTGGTCTTGAAGTGCTTCCGCTCTCCCATGTCCCAGTAGTACCGCACGGTACCAATCCTGGCAACGACGTTAGCCATACGTTAGCCAAAGACAGAAAAAGGGGTTGTGACTTTATGTCACAACCCCTTGATATTCTTGTGGTGGGCGATGCCGGGGTCGAACCGGCGACCTTTGGCTTCGGAGGCCAACGCTCTATCCAACTGAGCTAACCGCCCGTGAAGCCGTATTTAATATTCCGTGAGACCGTCTTTGTCAAGCCGGGCGGGCCATGGCCGTGGCTTTCTTCTGCTCCTTGCCTTGGGAGACGATCACCATATTGCGGCCGTTCGCCTTGGCCAGATACAGGGCCTTGTCCGCTTGGCGCACCAGGTCGTCATGCTTGTCGAGGGAGCCTGGGGTCATGGTGGCCACGCCGATGGAGGCCGTCACCTGGAAAGTCTTGTCCGCGTATTGAAAGACCCGATGTTCGATCTTGCGCCGGAGCCTCTCCGCCAGCACCCAGGACTGGTCTTCGCTGGTATGAGGCAGGATGACCACAAACTCCTCACCGCCGTACCGGGCAGCGAAGTCGGTATCCCGACAAGATTCATACAGAATGGCCCCTATGTCCTTGAGCACCATGTCCCCTGCCTGATGGCCGTAGACGTCGTTGACGGACTTGAAATGATCCAGATCGAAGAGCAGGAGACTCAACTGGTGGCCGTAGCGCTGGTGGCGTTTGAGTTCGTCCGCCAGTCGCTCGTCAAAGGATTGACGATTATGGATGCGGGTGAGCCCATCGTGGTCGGCCTTGGTCTTGACTTCCCTGAAGAGCATGGCGTTTCTGAGGGCCAGAGACAGGTGGTTGACCGCTGCGTTCAGAGACGTCACCTGGTCTTTGCCCAGGCGCAAGTCGCTGTCCTTGGCGATCGCCAGGCAGCCGAAGGAGCTGCCGGACACCTTAAGGGGCAGGAGAATGGCCGTCTGACTGGAAGGGGCGGGCAGCTTGGATTCGGGCGCGATTTGAAACAGGCGCTCCTCGGTGTAGCCCTCAACCGGGCCGCCGGCCAACTTGGTGACGCTGGCCAACAGGAATTCCAGCCAAGCCTGCTTGCCGTGCTGTTCAAGGCCGGCGTCCAGGAAGACCTCGGCCTCGAGCCTGCCATTCTGGCCGGGCTGCCAGAATGCGCCTTGCAGGCCGCGGACAGGAAAGAGGAGGTTCAGGTCCTCGCGAGCGTTGGAAAGGATCGAGGCTGGCTCGAGCGATTGGGAGGCCCGGGTCAGGACGGTGTTCAGGAAGATGATCTGGTCGGTTTTGCGAGCCAGGAGTTCACGCTCCAGCATGATTTCGCGAGTCATGCTGAAGATGTCGTCGTAGAGTCCGCGCACTTCCTTGGCCCGAAACACCGCATCGCGGATCTTGTTGGCGGACACCGGCGGGGTGAGAGCCGTGAGAAAGCCCAGTTCGAGGATTTCCTCGACATCCGGGCCTCCTTGAGGGCCGTCCAGAACGAGCACGCGCTGGGTGAGCTCCCAGTCGCGCAGATGCTTGCGGGCGGAGGGAGGCAGGGCGTTCCACACGGAAAGGGACACCCAGACCGTGAGCGGGCTGACCTTGTCCATATCGCGTTTGGAGGGGAGCTCGTTGATCGGCCAGTTGCGCAGGTGGTAGCCTGTGCCCAGAGCCTCCTCGATGGCCTTGGCGAAATGTTCGTCGAGGCCAAGGCCCCAGATCAGGTCAGGTTGGCTGACGCGTCGCATGGCTTTCCTCCAGAGTTTGGGCGTCGGTGCGCCGCCTGTCTTAATGCAAGTCGCGGACCATCCGGTAGAAATTACCATTCTCGCGGTGTGGTTTGACTTCCAGGCTTCTCCATGGTTTTGAAATCCATGAGCACCGAGCGTATTTGGGCCAGTCTGGACCCCTTCCTGGAATCGGGCCCCATCCTGGGACGCATCCAGGCCAACGCCGGCTTTCTCAAAGGGCTTTTCAGCCTCGATCCCTACGACGCCTACCGGTTCTATCCGGCCTCCGAGGCCGCCGGAAAGGAACTTTCCGAGGGCCTCGCGGCGCTCTGGCCAAGCCTCTGGGAGTCCGGCAGAATGCAGGTGCTGCGTCGGGTCGACTTGCCGCGTGAACTGGCCCAGACAGAGCACCATGTCTTCCACCTCTCGGACTGCATCGTGAATCCGGCCTTCCTGGAAGCGGTGCGCAATGCCCGGTCCGGGAAAATCTTTCCCATCACCTCAGTCACCCACTCCCTGAGCTACGCCCGCTACGGGTTGGATTTCCTCAAACATCTGAGCCCTTGCGTCACCCCCCGGGATGCCGTGGTGGCTACTTCGAGAACGGCGGCGGAGGTGGTTCGCGGCTTCTATCGGGGCCTGCGCCAAGGGTACGGTCTGAGCCTGGAAGCCTTCCCGGAGCCGTCCGTGGAGATCATCCCCCTCGGGGTGGACCTGGGGGAGTTCACCCCGCCGGACGAGGTCCTGCGTGCCCAAGCGCGCGAGCGCCTGGGGTTCGGTCCGGAGACTGTCTTCCTGGTGCTGGCCAGGCTCTGCCAGAGTTCCAAGATGGATTTTTTGCCCATCCTGCGCGCCTTCCACCGCCTGCGCCTGGGCGGTTTACCGGCCGGGAGCGTGCGGCTGGTCCTGGCCGGGTGGACCGAGGACTCGGATTGGGGGCGACAGACACTTATCGACCTAGCCGCCAATATCGGCCTGCCCCTGACCGTGGTGGAACGCCCGTCGGACGGCCTGAAGAAGGATCTGTTTGTCGCCTCCGACGTGTTCCTCTCTCCCTCGGACAACCTCCAGGAGACTTTCGGGCTCACCCTGCTGGAGGCTCAGGCCATGGGCCTGCCGGTGATCGCCTCGGATTTCGACGGCTACCGTGACCTGGTGGATAACGGGACGACCGGCCTGCTCCTGCCCACTATCGGCCCGACCCTGACCGACGCCGTGGACCTTCTGGCTCCCATGGGCTTCGACAACCACACCCAATTGATCCTGGCCCAGCGCCTGGCGGTGGACGTGGCCGCCATGGCCAGGGCTATAGAGCTTTTGACTCGCGACGCCGGGCGCCGCCGGGACATGCGCCTGGCCGCCAGGCGCAAGGCCGAGGGGTACGACTGGGTGGAGATCGCCAAGCGCCACGTGGAACTCTGGGAGCGGTTGTGGGAGCGCGAGGTTCCCTCGCGTCCGGAAGTGCGTCATCCCGTCGCGGTGCCCTACGCCAGGGTCTTCGCGGGCTACCCCACGGACCGTGTCGGCCCTGGGGTGATGGTGGCGTCCAGCCGTCTGGGCGACGCGGTTTACCGGGGACAGGACTTTCCCATAGTCCATGTCGGCCTGGCCGGAACCATCGACATGGAGACCGTGCGAGCATTGCTGGTGCTGGCCAGGAAGCTGCGCGACTGCGAAGGCCTTGCGACGGGTCTCCGGAATGCCGTGCCGGGGCTTACCGCGGAGGGAGCCCAAGCGCACATCCTGTGGTGCCTTAAGCACGATCTGCTGGAGCGAGCGGGAGGCTGACTCGTTTGAGGGGCGTTCGACGACATCCTGGAGGACTTTCCATGCTTGGTGCGACCGGTGTGCATCACCACGTCCTGCTGGAACGCAGGGGAGGCGCGGTCAAGGTGGCCCGCACGCTGGCACGCGTCCAGTCCCGGGACCGGCCGGTGAGCTTGAGTTTCGAGGTGGACGAACCCGGAGACGCCGCTGCGCCCGTGGAGACCTTTCGAATGGCCCCTGGCGATCTGGCTGTGCAGGCCTTGTCCGGGCGTGTCGTCCACGCCCACGCCACCCGTGACTGGCCGGAACTCCTAACCGGATTCATCACCGCGCCGCGTCCCCTGGTGATCACTTCCCATGATGCATCGTTGGTCACGGGTGGCTGCGTCTACCCGGCTTTCTGCCCAAAGCATGGCATGGGGTGTCCCGACCCCTGTCCACGCCTGTTTCCGGAATCGGAATTGAACCGCGCCATTAAGCGGGACTTGGTGGCCAGGGCGCGTCCGGTCCTGGTGTCGCCGTCGGCGTGGCTGGCCGGCTTGTTGCGCCGGGAGTGGCCGAAACTCACGATTAAGGTCATCCCCAACGGGGTGGACATTCCCCAAACGCTTATCGGAAAAGATCAGGCCAGGGTTCGCCTGGGCGTATCCACTGCCGCCCGCGTGGCGCTCTTTCTGGCACACGGCGGGGCTCGGGCGGCCTACAAGGGAGGCGATCGCATCGAGGTTTTACTTCAGAAAATCGCGGCCCTGGCCCCGGGAACGCTGGGGATCGTGGCCGGCGGGGACGAGACCTCCAGGGGGGAGACCGTCCTCAATTTTCCATACGTGGAGGGCGAACTGCTTTCAACGCTTCTGCGGGCCGCGGACCTGCTGGTCTATCCCAGCATTGCCGACAACCATCCGTTGGTGGTCCTGGAAGCCATGGCTCACGGTCTGGCGGTGGCGGCCTACGGCGCGGGCGGCATCCCGGAGCAGATCATCGACCACGAGACGGGGCGGGTGCTTCCCGTCTTGGATGAAGAGGGGCTGGCCCGGGCGGCGGCCGAAGTTCTGTCCGCTCCGACCCAGATCCAGGCCTTGGGCGACAAGGCCCGGAGGCGTGCCCTGCGGCACTTCCAGGCAACACGCATGGCACAGGATTACGATAAGGTCTACGCTCGGGCCGCGCAGGCGCACACTGCATCTGAAACGCCCGGCTGATTCTGCTTGCCCATCCTCATGAGTCCCGCCGCCAATGGTCGGCCAAATTGATCGCGGCCCGTTCCCAAGAGAACGGGCCGCAAAATCATCCGGCGGAAAAACCTTTAGGCGTTTGGAACGAACCAGGACAGTTCGATCTTGATCGAACCCTTGCTTCCATCACCTTTGGGTTTGAACTTGCCCTTGCACTCCAGCTTAACCTCGCCTCCAACGGCCACCTCGCCGTTTTCCGTAACCACCTTGCCCTGGGCCAGTCCGTCGGCAAGTTTTCTGATCAACATGGCCGCGTCGTAACGCAGCACGGTGGCCTTGTTGTCGATAAGAACGGTCTTCTCTCCCATAGAACGCCTCCTAAAAGTGTATTTGAGTAACCCTAGCTGAAACATGGAGCATTTGCATTACATTTGCGAGAAAAAATCACTTGGCGGATTCATCTGGGACAACGCATGCGTGGCAGGTTTTTGGCTTGTGCGGGATTGTTCGGCCCTGTTTCACAAACGTCTTGGCTGGATCCGGATCAGGGCCGTGCCTGTTGCTCCGGACTCCCGGGACCAGCTTGCGGGTCCGTGAACACATGAGCATCCAGATTTTTCCTCACATGATCCTGATATGCTGCCGTGCGGTCTTGTTGCTGGCATTGCCCGGAACCTGTCTGGCTGAGATTTTCGCTAAATCTTCCGGAGAATGGCAATACTACAAGTCCGGGTTTATCCAAGACGGCGGCTCCTGGGGACTTCTGGACACCCAAGAGCCTGTTCCGTTACTACACACCCCTGGACAAGGACTAGGGGAGCATTTTCCCGGGAAGCGCGGCGGGAGCCGCCCCTGACAAATGCCGAAGGTAAGGAGTCACCGATGAGCAAGTTTCTGTTCGTGCTTTCCCGAGGCCCCGAGGACGTCACCCGTTCCGTGCGCGCCCTGTTCCTGGCGAAGATCGCAGCCAACAAGGGCCATCAGGTGACCGTCTTCCTGCTGGACGAGGCCGTGTACTGGACCAACTTGTCCATGGCTGAAAAGGTACGCATTCCGACAGGCGACGCCATGATCGATCAGATCAAGGACCTCCTGGCCAAGGACGTGAAGATCCTGGTGTGCAAGCCTTGCGCTGAGATTCGGATGATCAGTGAGGATGATCTGCCCAAGGGGTTCGAGATGAGCACCGCCGCGGTGCTCATCGACCTGGCCGACGAGGCCAGGGTGTTCAGCTTCTAGACATTCTTCTTGATACACTAAAAACGACAAGGGGCCGGCCGCAAGGGCGGCCCCTTGGTTTACGTCGTCGTGCGGAAGGCTCAGCCGATTGTGTCCGGTTCCTGCCGTCGCGCGTAGCGTTCGGCCAGGATGGAACAGGCGAAGAGCTGGAGCTGGTGATAGAACATGATGGGCAGGACTATCAGCCCCAGTCCGGGGTGAGCTCCAAAGAGCATCTTGGCCATTGGCACGCCGGAAGCCAGGGTCTTTTTCGAGCCGCACATCACCGCCGTGATGCGGTCCTGCATGTCGAAACCCAGCCAGATGGCGATACGCGTGGTGGCCGTTAGCCCCACGGCCAGGATGAACGCCGCCCCGAGGAAAGTTATGCCCAGGGTCCCGAAGCCATAGTCCGTCCATAGCCCAGACTTCACCGAGTCACAGAAGGAGCTGAAGACCAGCATCAGGATGACGCACTTGTCGAAGGGGTTGATGGTCTTTTTGTATTTGTCGAACCAGCGGCCGATCAATGGGCGTAGACCCTGGCCGATGAGGAAGGGCAGGAGCAGCAGGGTGGCGATCTTCACGATGGCGCTCCCCAGCGAGATACCATCCGTTCCGCCGCTTCCGGCCACGAAGCTGACCAGCAACGGGGTCAGGAACACCCCAAGCAGGCTGGACAGGGTGGCGTTGAAAATGGCTCCGGGCACGTTGCCCCTGGCGATGCCGGTAAAGGCCACCGAGGATGAGATGGTCGAAGGAAGCGCGCACAGGTAGAAGAAACCCAGCAACAGGGCCGGGGGCAGCATCCGGCCGAGGAACGCGTTCAGGCCGACCCACATAAGCGGGAACATGGCGAAGGTCATGAGCTGCACCGCCAAGTGCAGCTTCCAGCGGAACATGCCCACCCACATGCGCTCGGTGGACAGGCCCAGGCCGTGCAGGAAAAAAATCGCGAAGATGCCCCAGTTGGACAGGATGTCGGCATGGATTGTCCCGCCGGTCTTACCGAAATCCGGAAACAGGGTGGCTAGGACGACCGCTGAGATCATCCCGGCCAGGAACCAGTCCTTGGCCATCCGTCGTAAGGCTTTGCCGATCACGATACGTTATCCTTGTTGGTGTCTGTAATGTTACAAGAGATAGCCGTTGACCGGATTCGTGCCATAGAGATAAAATAACAAAATATGCCGCGAACAGGACAAGTTGCCCCTCCTCGTGAGGTTCCCTGCCTGGAGCGCCTCCCCCGACCGGTGTACTCACGCTCGGAAAGCCTCGACGCGGGCTCCTGGACAGAACCCCATGCCCACCCTTGGGTGCAGTTCACCTACGCGTCCAGCGGCATCCTGGAGGTGCGCACCCCCCACGGGAGCCACATAGTGCCCCCGCTTAGAGCGGTGTGGTCACCGCCGGGCATGGAACACTCGGTAATTTCACCTGGGCAGGCCCTGATGCGGTCACTGTACATCGCCCCCGAGGCCGCCCCTTGGGTGTCCGTGGCCCCTTGCCGGGTGTTGGAGGTGACGCCCTTGGTCCGGGAGCTGGTATTGGCCGTTTCGGAACTGCCAGCGGACTACCCGCTGGATGGGCCGGAGTCCCGGCTGGTGGCCGTGTTGCTGGACCAACTGGAGCATCTGCCCGAGGCCGGGTTCACGCTGACCTTTCCGCAGGAGCCCCGGCTGGTCAGGATCTGCGCCGCCCTGCGTGAGCATCCGGACGACCCCCGCACTTTGGAGGAGCTTGCTGCCTGGGTCGGAATGAGCGGGCGGACCCTGGCCAGGCTCTTCGCACGTGAGACGGGCCTCGGTTTTCGGGAGTGGCGGCTCAACCTGCGCCTTCTCCTGTCGCTTTCGGCCTTGCAACAGGGCAGAGGAGTGACCGCCGTGGCTCTGGACGTCGGCTACGACTCGCCCTCGGCCTTCATCGCAGCTTTCAAGCGTCACTTCGGGCGTACCCCGGGGGAATTCTTTTCGCGTTAGGGCCTTCCGGAATCCCCTCTTCAAATTGAAACGAAAATCTCAGCCAACCACAGCACGCAACACCCCAGAGTCATTCGGCCCCTTGAAATGAAGCCTTTCGATGCCCCGGCCACCGGCTCGGGCTATCATGTCCCGGAGTTGGCCCTCGGAGTAGGACCGGCCCGCACCCGTGCCCAGGAGCATGTTCAGCGAGAACAGGGCTGGAAACTCCGGGCCGTCCATGGCGTCATTGAGCATGAACTCGTGGACGAAGAGCAACCCGCCCGGTTTCAGCGCGCCGGCTGCCTTGCCCAGAATGGTCGCGCAGCCCTCCGGTCCCTCGGCATGCAGGATCTGGGACAGCCAGGCCACGTCGAAGCCGCCCGGAACCGGGTCCTTGAGGTAGTCCCCGGCCAGGAAGTCCACCCGGTCCTGAACGCCCAGACGGGTGATGGTGGCCTTTGCGAAGGGCTTGGTGCCGGCCAGGTCGAAGACCGTGGCCCGAAGCCCGGGATTGGCCAAGCAGAAGTGGATGGCGTAGGTGCCGGGGCCTCCTCCCAGGTCCAGCAGGCGCTCGCATCCGGAAAGGTCGATGGCCTTGGCCAGCCCGGGGGCGATGGCTAAGGCCAGGTTGTACATGCCCAGGAGGAAGTCCTCCCGGTCCTCGTCGCTGCGCTCAGCGCCGGACCGTATCGGTTCACCCGTCCGCACAGCCTCTGGCAGACGGGACCAGGAGGCCATGAGCCGATGGTGGTGGCGGATGATGTAGCCGATGTATTTAGGGGAGGTCCTGACCAGCAATTCCCGGGCGGAACAGCCAAGGTCGAAGGTCTGACCGGATTTGACCAGGAGCCCCATGGCCGCCAGGGCATCAAGGAGCATGCCCAGGGCACGCGGGTCGCAGTCAAGGGTGGCGGCCAGCTCCGAGGTGGTCATACCCTCACGGGTACCCTGGCCAAGGGGAGTGAACACGTCCAGCATCACGCCCGCGTGCAGGGCGCAGGCCGGCCAATAGCCCCCGGATAGGGCCAGGAGTTCTGAGGGGGAGAAGACGCGTTCAGCCATCGGGAGCCTCCATTCGTTTCTCATTGGATTTCACATTGACCATCCTTTTGGACCACTTGGCCGTGAAACGCAACGTGTCCGCACGAAGCGATGAAAAATCCTTGCGGGACACGCCAAGTCTGGTATGATTGACATATGTATCCGAATCCGGTTTCCACCAAAACAGGCACGGCGGCGATATCATGAAGGTCTCCCTGGTTTTTCCACCCTTCCATCTGGAGTCACTCTACAGCCTGCCTCCGCTCGGTTTGATCAACCTGGGCACGAGCCTTCGCGCGGCCGGGCACGATCCTGTCATCCATGATTTCGTCCTGGATCTTCGGGAGGGCACGCTGCCCTTCGGTGAAAGCCTCTATGAGGCCTGCGCCGAGCGGGTATTGGCGGACAACCCCCGGCTGGTTGGTTTCTCAGCCCAGTGCACCACCTATCCGGCCATGATCGGCGTGGCCCGCGCCATCAAGCGCCGAGACCCTTTCGTCGCCTGCGTGGCCGGCGGGCACAACGCCTCCTTCGTGGACCGGGAAACGCTGGATCATTTTCCGGAATTCGACGCCGTGGTGCGTGGCGAGGGGGAACTAGCCTTCACCGAATTGGTGGGCGCACTGGCCTCGGACCGCCCAGCTTGGGAAGTCCCGGGCGTCACCGCCCGCCGCGCCGGGAAAATCGCGCAAGCTCCCGAGCGAGACCTGATGGACCGGCTCGACGACCTGCTCCTGCCGGATTACACTCTGGCCCCGCCTCTGGCGCGCTACAAGCAGGCCTTCAATCTGGAGCGGTCCATCGCCATCCTGGAAGTGGGTCGGGGCTGCCCGCACGCCTGCGCCTACTGTTCCGAGTCCGCCATGTGGCGCAGGCGCATCCGCACATTCTCCGTGGAACGTCTGGTTGCCGAGATGCGCAGGCTGCGCGACGGTCAGGGCGCGGAGTGCTTCCTGCTCTCATACGACCAGTTCACGGCCGACAGGGATTTCGTCCGGCGGTTCTGCGAAGGGGTCTTGAACGAAGGACTCGCGGGGCTCGGCTGGTACTGCATTTCCCGTCTGGATACAGTGGACCCGGAACTGTTCGCCCTCATGCGCCAGGCCGGGTGCGAGTCCATGTGCTACGGCATCGACTCCGGCTCGCCGCGCACCTTGTCCTTCATCAACAAGCGCATCGACGAGACGCTTCTCCACCAGCGGGTGCGGGAGACCACCGAACACGGCATGAACCCCACACTGTCCTTCATCATAGGCTTCCCCGAGGAGGAGCTGGCGGACATCGACGCTACCCTGACCCTGGCCCTCAAGTGCGGCATCCAGGGCAACGTGAGCCCGCTCATGCAACTGCCCACCGTGTTGCCGGGCACGTCCCTGCACAGGGGCTACTCCGGCCGGCTGATCCGCGAGGTGGACACCTATTTCGCCATGGGCCTGGAGTTTCTGGACGGTCGTCGCTTGGCCGGGGACGAGGCGCTCATCCGGACCGATCCGGCCCTTTTCTCGAGCTTCTACAACCTTTCCTGCGCTGGGGTGGAGGTCAAGAAACTGGCCCAAGTGGCCGCATCCTTTCCCCTGATCATAAATTTCTTTCCCAAGGCCTTCCATCTGCTGACTCTAGCCCGGGAAGAGTCGCCCACCCTCATGTTCTTGAGCTTCCTGGAGTATGTTCGCGAGCGCGAAAATAACCCCGGCTCCCTGACGGCCGTCCAATGCTACCGTCACTTCCCCAGTTTCGCCGAGAAGCTTCTGTCCGAGGAGCTTCGCCTTGACTGGCCGGTGCTGCCCGAGATTCTGCGCTACGAGGGCATGGCTCTCAAGGCCGCCGGCATCCCGGTGGGATCGGCCCCGGCTGATCCGGGTAGACCTGCTCGCCGGGGAAACACAGCCGTGGCCCACTTCGACATGGACATGGAAACGGTGGTGGAAGACCTCAAGGCCGGCATGGTGAAGAAGCTCTACCCGGCAAGCGTATGTTCCATCGTCTTTGTCCACGAAGGTGACCGTCTGGAAGTCACCAAGCTCAATCTTTTCGGCAAGGACGTTCTGGAACTCTGCGATGGAGAACACTCCCTGGACGAGATCGTCAAGGAGCTCCAGCCGCGCCACGGCGTGGAAATGGAGGAGAGCGTCTTTGCCGACCATTGCCGCGACGCTGTCAAGACGTTCCAGCTCCGGGGGCTGGTTGCGGCCGCGGCGTGAACCGCTAACTGGAGGTTATGAGAATGTTGGAGATGAAGAGCATCGAGAAGAAAGTGTCCATGGCCGCCAATTGTCATGCCCCGTCATGTCACGCCCCGGCCTGCCACGCTCCGGCCTGCCACGCTCCCGCGTGTCATGCTCCTGCTTGTCACGCTCCGGCCTGCCACGGCCCCGGCGTTTCGGCCCAGGCCTGCCATGGCCCCGCCTGCCACGGTCCGCTGAACATGTAACGTCAACGGCATTCCGGGGGGGCTCTGCCCCCCCGCTCTCTTACCGAACGGAAATTGCCCCCTTGACGCATAACGCGAGGCGGGTCATGGAATGCACTGTCCCCTGACGCTGGACGCAGTCGGGAGACGACGTGACACCAATTCTTGAACGGAGTTCCCGGCCAAACCATGCTCGAGCGTCTCCTGGACATCCTGGCCTGCCCGGCCTGCCTGCCCGAAGAACATCAGTTATCGATCAGGGTGGACCATGCCACCGGGGAGGACATCCTGGAAGGGGAGCTTCGCTGCCGTGCCTGCGGAGCGGCCTATCCTATACGCCAGGGATTGGCCGAGCTCCTTCCGCCTGATTCGCCCGTACCCCCGGTCCAGGCCCGCTACGACCAGAAGCGGGTGGTAGCCTCCTACCTCTGGAGTCATTTCGCCGATCTCTGGGGTGACCCGCAGGCAACCGGGGCCTACTGCCGCTGGGCGGAAATGGCGCCTGTTCGGGATGCGAACAGGAAGAATGATGCCGGGAGCGACCAGGGCATAGGCCTGGACGCAGGGTGCTCCGTGGGTCGGTTCACCCTGGAGCTAGCCGCCAGGACAGGCTTCGCCGTGGGCGTTGATCTTTCCCGGTCCTTCACATCCCTGGCCCGTACCCTGGCCCGAGAGGGAAGAACGACTTTCGAGGCCCCTCGGGAGGGGCTTCTGTTAGAACGCTTTACCATAGAACTCCCGGAAAGGCTCCGGGCCAACCCAGTGGAGTTTATCACGGCGGACGCGCAAGCTCTGCCGTTTCGACGCTCATGCTTCGCCGTGACTGCCTCGCTCAACATCGTGGACAAGATACCCCGCCCGCTCGATCATCTGCGTGAGTGTCAGCGGGTCTGCGCAGCTCCCAGTGGGTTTCTGGTCAGCGACCCGTTCTCCTGGTCGCCCGAGGTGGCTCAACCGGCCGCCTGGCTGGGTGGTACTGAGGAGGCCGGACCGGCCCTCGAAAACGTAGTCCGTCTGCTCGGGCAGGAACCCGGCTGGCGGGCCAGGCTCGGGGAGCCGGTGTGGTGGACCATTCGCGACCACGCCAACCGGTATGAACTCATCCGCAGCCAGTCCGTCCTGGCCGAGAGGGAATCGTGAACATCCATCCCGTCGCCGACGCCCATGTGGACCTCGTCACCTACCTTCTGGGACAGTCTCCGCCTGCGCCCCTTTCGAGCATGACCTCCGGACACCTTACCCCGGAAGGTTTGCGTGCCGGCGCGGTGCGGCTCATGGTGTGCACCTTCTACTGCGCCGACCGCTTCAACGGCCAGGGAACGGCCAAAGGCAGGCTCATGGAGCTTCTGTCGGCCATGGCTTCCATGTCCGCTCCGCTCGTGCCGGCCTTCTCCTGTCAGGCCCTTGAACAGACTTTCCGGGATGAAGCCGCCCCCCCGGGCTATTGCCATCTGGTGGAGAATAGCGACGCCCTGCTGGAGACGGATATTAACTGGCTCATGCAAAGGGGGGTGCGCATCGCGGGCCTGACCCACGTCGGGAGCAATCGGCTGGCCGACGGCAACGCTGTGAACTCGCCCGGCGGGCTGCGGGCCGAGGGTAGGGCGTTGCTGCGGGACCTGGATCAAGCTGGCTGGGCCGTGGACCTGGCCCATCTGTCCGAACCCGGCTTCTGGGAAGTGTTGGAGCGCTTTACCGGCCCGATTTTCGACTCCCATACCGGGCTGAGGGCTTTTCTGGACAAGCCCCGAAACCTCACCGACGATCAGGCGGCCGCCATCATCGAGCGCGGCGGTCTGGTCTGCCTCACCTTCGCCCCGGAAATCCTCTCTCCAGACAACCGAGCCTCACTGGACACGGTGGTGGCCCACATCGACCACCTTGCCCAGCGCCACGGCGCGGACAATCTGGCCATCGGCTCGGATTTCGGCGGCTTCTTCGACGTGTGCCAAGGCCTGGAGGATTGTTCGCGTTTTCAGAACCTGGGCCAAAGTCTCACCGGTCGGGGGTACGGCGAGGAGGTCGTGGCCGGGATCATGGGCGGCAACCTGCTGCGTTTCCTGACCCCGCTCTACCCTGAATAGGCGTCAAGGGCGGCGAAGAATCTCTCCACGTCGGACGCGTCGTTGTAGAAGTGCGGTGCCAGGCGAATGCGTCCGCCGCGCAGGGACACGGCTACGTCGCTTCGGATGAAGTGGGTGAAGAGGCCGGCCGTGTCGGCGTGCTCGAAGGCCAGGATGGAGGAGCGTTCTCCGCAGCCAAGCGGCGAGGCCACCATGAGTCCCCGGCTCTTAAGTCCTCCGGCCAGCTCGTCTAGGCGGGCGAAGATGTTACGGCGTACCGTCTCGCCTCCAATCTCGGAGAGAAGCTCCAGGGATGCGGCCAGAGTGGCGATGGCGCTTATGTCCAGGGTGCCGGGCTCGAAGCGGCTCGAGTCCGTTTTCAGTCGAAAATGGTCGGTCAGGGTTTCCTCGTTCTCCACGCTGCGCCAACCCACACCCACTTGTTTGAGCCGACCCGCGGACTCTGGGGAAGCGTAGAAGATTCCCAGTCCCATGGGGCCGAGCAGCCATTTATGGCACCCGGCGGCCAGGAAATCCACTCCGGTCTCCCTCACGTCGAGGGACAACACGCCCAGGCTCTGGATGGCGTCTAGGCACAGGAGCGCCCCTTCCCGGCGGCAAATGCGGCCGAGACCAGCCACGTCCAGGGCCGCTCCAGTGAGCCAGTCCACGGTGGAGGCTACCACCAGCTTCGCACCCCTGGCTGCCTCAGCGGCCCGGTCCATATCCAGGACTCCCCCGTGCCTTCCGATCTCCCGCACGATCACACCCCGCTCGCGCAGGTTGAGCCAGGGGAAAAGCACGGACGGGAAATCCGGCCAGGTGACCGCCACCACGTCCCCTGGTCGCCAGTCGAGTCCCGCCGCAACCAGCGACAGGCCCCAGGATGTGTTGCCGGTGAAGGCGATGTGTTCCGGGTTGGTCGCTAGGAGCCCTGCGGCCAGGGAACGGGCTCGGGCCACGGTCTTGAGCCAGCCCCCGTAGTCGCGCGAGGCCTGGAGGCAGCGCTGGTCGAGAATGGCCGTTCCGGCCCTGGCGGACCGGAGCGGCAAGGGGGAGATGGCGGCATGGTTGAAGAAGACCGTATCCTTCGCGATGGGGAATTCGTCACGCCAGGTGGTGCTGTCTGTCATGGTGCTCTCGTTGGTGCCCGCGCGGGGCGGGCGTGTTAGGGCGTATGAGTTTGTCAGTCTTTTGGTCACAGCCGTTTGGCCAGTCGTTCAGCTTGTTCGAGGGTTGTCTGGAAGCGCTTTAGGACCGATTCGGCCAGGCCCGGATCGTCGGGATCGATGCCGAATGGGGCCAGAAGCGTGGTTAACGGTCTGGAGCCGCCCGCCGCGCATAGAGCCTCGAAGGCGGGAGCGAAGTTCGGCCCCATGGCCTCGCGCCGTTCCCAGAGGGCCACGGCCAAGCTTCCGGCCCGAACGTAGACGTGCACGTAGCCCGGGACCAGGAAAAAATGCGGAATCACGGCCCAGCCGGTGGGCAAGTGGCCGCTTACCGCTCCCTGGTACAGTTCCTCCTGACTCTTGAGCCAGAGGGCGTCCAGACCGTCCGGGCCTCCTGTGCCCTGATCCCGGCTTCGGTGCAGGTCGTCCTCAAATCCATGAAGGGCCGCCTGGCGGAAGATGGTGGTGATGTCGTCCTCCAGGCGATGACACAGGAGGACGAGGCGGGCCTTGCCCGAACGTGCCCTGGCCAGGCGTTCCTCGAAAAGGGCCAGTTCGCCGCATACGGCCAAGGCTTCGCCCAGGGCCATGGGCGCGCGGGCGCCCAGGGGACCAAGGCCATCCGAGAGCAGATGGTGCAGTCCGTGCCCCAGTTCGTGGACCAGAACGGCCGTGTCGCGCGCCCGGCCGGAGGCGTTCAACAGGATGAAGGGAGCGCTTCCGTCCCCGGTGGACCGGCAGAAAGCACCCGGGACCTTGCCGGGGCGGGGGGCGGCGTCAATACGTCCCTCCTTGAAGAAGACCAGGGCCATGTCGGCCAGGGAGGGAGTCAGGCGGGCCAGTCCGGCCAGAGCCAGGCTTTGCACGTCCGGCCAAGACATGGCCCGGCCGAATCCCGGCAGCGGGGGGGCCAACCGATCATGTCCAGCCAGCACGTCCTGGCCGAGAAGCTTGGCTTTCAAACGGAAATAGCGCCTGACAAGGGGAAACCCGCAGCGAATACCCTCCATCAGGTGATCCACGGCCTTAGTGGTTGTTTCCTCATTGAGTGTACGCGCCTGGAGCCAATGCCGGTGATTTCTGGCCTGGTCTTCCTGGTTTTTGGCCAGGACAGAGCCTTCCAGGACCCGGGCGAACAGGGAGCGCGAATGTTCAAGGGCGCGGCCGAGCTTCGCCTCGCTCGCGGCCCGGACGGTCCGGCTGGGATGGGAAAGCAGGACGAGCAGTTTGCCGAGTGGGGCGGCCTGGTTGGAGTGACTGCACTCGATGGTACCGATCAAGTCCCCCCACTGGGCCATCCAGGCCGACCGGATAGGGGAGAGGATGTTCGTCAAGAGCGCTTCACGGTCCGGGTCCAGGAGGTGCGGACGAAAGCGGCGGGCCTTCTCCAGGTTGTGTTGGGCCGGATGGTCGCCTAGGGTCTCAAGTTGGAACCTGGCCTGGGCGTTGTCTAGCTCCGCCCAGGCCAGCTCGAACGGCCTGAGGCGGAGTCGGACGCTACGCTGAAAAATTCCCACACGTCGACGCAGGCCTTCGGTAGCCCCGTCCTTGGTTCGGAGGGCTCCCCACAGCTCGGCAAAAGCCTCCACCCGCTCCTCGCGGGCCAGGATTTCCTCGTAGGCGCGGACGATTTCCGGGAAAACGCCCCGGCTCTGGCCGGACAGGCAGGGTGAGCCTGACATGGCCGGTAGGCCCGACATGTTTGACCGGGTGAAATCTTTGGCCAAGTCGAGGCAATCGGCCATCTCTCGGGCCAACAGGGGGTCGTCTGGTCCGCTCCACAGCCCGGACAAATTCCAGACGGTTCCGTACGACGCGTTCATGCACGATCCCGGCGTTTTCATTCGTGGATAATACTCGTGACAGGAAGACATTTCCCCCGGTCACGAGCCGGCCACTGTCCTGGCGGCACCAGGCCGGGAGGCGGGCATCAAGCCTTCTTTCTTCTAGGGTCATTCCACACGGCTGTAAACCGGCGTCGACCCTGCTTAAACACAATTCCAAGGATTGCCGCGAACATGAATACTCTGGCCGGCCCGGGCGAAATTTCATAGCCGTCTTGACCGGCGACGCACTTTCAGCCCAAGAGAAATGAGTGGACGGCTTGAACGGCTTAAAAGCGCCCGGAATGGCAGTCCTGAAACGATGAGGACCACCGCCGTAAGTTCCCGTGGAACGGCCCCGGTCAGACAATCTCCATCAGCCCGAACGCAAAGGAGACCCAGTGGCTGACTACTACGATACGCAGGACTTGGCGAGCTTCGCCGACATGGGCAAAGACGCGCCCGAATTGGCCAGGAAATTTTTCGACTACTACGGCTCCGTGTTCGCCGAAGGTGCCCTGACCGAGCGTGAAAAATCGCTCATCGCCTTGGCCGTGGCTCACGCGGTTCAGTGCCCCTATTGCATCGATGCCTACACCAGGGCCTGCCTGGAAAAGGGCTCGAACCTGGAGGAGATGACCGAGGCGGTCCATGTGGTCACGGCCATACGGGGCGGAGCCTCGCTGGTGCATGGTGTCCAGATGCGCAAGATCGCGGAAAAGCTGTCCATTTGAGTCTTGTGTCCAGCGTGCCCAATATGATGGTCATGTCTTCCCAGCCTGTTCCCTTCCATAAGGCGTTGGCTGCTCACGGCCTCCAACTGAGGAAAGGGGCCGCGCACACCTTGCAGGTCAATACGGGCCTCCTGTGCAACCTGGCCTGCCGCCATTGCCATCTGGATGCCGGTCCGGCCAGAACTGAGGTCATGTCCAGGCGGACCATGGAGGCCGTGTCCGCCCTTGCCCGGCGCGTTCCCTTCAGGTCCGTGGACGTAACCGGCGGCGCGCCGGAGATGGTCCCGGACATTGACTTCCTGCTCGGTGAGCTGGGCTCGCTGGTGCCCGAGAGGCTTTTTCGCACCAACCTTCTGGCCCTTGAAGAACACCCGGGGCTCATCGATGTTGCCGCCGCCGGGGGATGGTCCCTTGTTGCTTCGCTCCCGGCTGTCAATGAAGCCCAGGTCAAATCACTCAGGGGGGAGGGGGTCTTTTCCGGAAGCATAAGGATGCTCGCCAGGTTGAACGAGGCCGGATTCGGCATGGGCGGCCCACTCAAGCTCCACCTGGTCTCCAATCCGGCCGGGGCGTTCATGCCTCCGGCCCAGGCATCGGCGGAAAAACACTTTCGGCGGGAACTGACCGACAGGCTCGGCATCCGTTTCGATTCCCTGTTCGTATTCGCCAACATGCCCCTTGGCCGGTTCCGCTCCTGGCTGGAGAGGTCGGGAAACCTCCATGAGTACTTGAACTGTCTGCGGAAGCGATTCAATCCCGGCGTGGTTGCTGGTCTCATGTGCCGTGATATTGTGTCCGTGGGCTGGGATGGAAGGCTGTACGACTGCGATTTCAACCAGGCGGCTGAATTGGTGGCCCAGGGGCCTGCGCATGTTTCGGAACTTATGGCCGTGGGCACGGGAGCGGAGATAGCCACGGGAGACCATTGCTACGCCTGCACGGCCGGGGCCGGTTTCACCTGAAGCGGAGCCGTTGCGCCCGGGCCGTAGGCCGGGGGTCTTACCTCTCTCCATGATCGACTCGGCCGTCTGGCAAACGCGTGGAGGCGTATGGCCGGCAGCCTGGTCGACCTGGCCCCCCACAGCCTTTCCGGCTTGTCCGCGAAACCCCATGCATCGTGCTCCCCCACTTCCGACTTCTTTCCACGACTCCTCGGACGCGTTCTCCTTTCGGGAAGTGGGCGGATGCCGCATGACGGCCTCGTGATAGAAACGATCAATTCACGTTTATTCTCCTGTCTTCACTTTTCCGGCGCTTTGAGCAGGGACCGGCCGAGGTAGTGAGCAGTCTCGCGGCGTTGGTTATCCCTATCATGGTTTGTCCCTGGTCCGTTCCGTTCTTGGCATCGTCTGCCAGCTTGTCCGAAATTTTCTGGACCACCTTCTTGAATTTGATCGGGTCGCTGGGGTGAACTGGCTCAGGTGGTTCATCCAGTTGGGCGTCCTGGGAAAAAGTTGCCTGGTCCGCTCCCTGTGCCTGTACCACGGTCTGATTTACCGATGACGTATGGACGTCGCTCATTTTCTGGATCAGGCCGCGCGAGTCAATTTGGTTCGTGCCGGAAAGCCTCGAAACGATGCTCCGGATGCCTCTACCTCCTACGCTTTTGATGATGCCATGAAAATCGTCCGGGACGACACTTCCGGGCATAACATCAACAATGCGCGAGCCTTAATAATAAGTACTGTAATTTAAGACCATTAACCGTGATTAGCGATGGCCAGTCGTGGAGTCCCATACTGCGGGTGGTGGGTCGCCAGCCTGAAATTTTTTAAAAAATTGTAATGAGTTATCAATGGTTGCTTCGCGGTGGATTTTGAAAAAAAGTTCGAACAAATTTACAATAGTTTGATATATATTGTTTTTTTGCGAGACATTTGTCTGTCCAGACCTTCCTGAACTGTAACTTATCGACAATGTTCGGTAACAGTTTGAAATAAAATAACTAAACTGGCTAGTGCGTGAGGCTTCGAAGTTGCTCTTCATCAGGCAACGGCGGCGGTCCGGTGGGGGCGGGCAGGATTTTCCCGCTTCGCCAAAAGTTACAACTCTTCTTCATCCGGGAGGTATTGCCATGAGCGTCAGCGGTATTTCCAGCTACAATTCTTTATCCTCGATCTACGGCATCGGGCAGGTCGACTCATCCGAGATTGCGTCGAACATCACTTCTGGGACCAGTTCGGTCCAATCGGGCAAGGACCAGGCCAGCTTTTCCGCCATGGGCCAGATGATGAGCCAGCTCATGCAGCTGCAATCAAGCGATCCGACCAAATTCAAGGAGGTGGCCAAGCAGATTTCAAGCGATCTGTCCACCCAAGCCCAGAACTCCACGGACTCCACGCAGAGCAAGATGCTCTCCGATATGTCCTCCAAGTTCGCCACAGCGGCCCAGACCGGGGATATGTCCAGTCTCAAGCCGCAAAGCACTTCGAGTCAGGCTGCCAATTCCTCCCAGAGCGGAAGCAGCCAATCCCAGAGCAGCCAGAATTCCTTCAGCACGGTCCTGAACACCATCTCCAAGGACCTGGACGGCGTCTCCAACGCCTCAACCTTAAGCGTCAGTTCAAACGCCAGCATCGGTTCCAACGCCGGGATGCAGGGAGTCATGGGCCAGCTGATGCAGCAGTTGCAGCAGTTGGAGACCAGCGACCCGACCAAATTCAAGGAATTAACCCAGAAGATCTCCCAGGACCTGGCCGCTCAGGCCAAGAATTCTACTGACCCAGGGCAAAGCCGGATGCTCTCGGATATGTCCTCCAAGTTCGCCCAGGCTTCTTCCTCCGGCAACATGGACAGCCTCAAGCCCACGGCTCCGCCTCCCCCGCCGTCCATGTCCGGACAGGATTCGAGTTCAACACAGGATTCGGATTCGACAAGTTCCGGGAGTTCCCTGCTGAGTTCGAGTCAGCAACAGGCCAATTCCCTGTTCGAGCAGATTCAGCAGACGATAGCCAACGATCTGTCGTCTTTCACTACCACATCGAGCACAGCCAGCTCGAACGTGCTCTTCTGACCTTAAGCCTTGCGGCCAAGGAGAATCCCGACGGTTTTGAACGGCGGCGCGGCCTGTGGAGGTCCCAGACATTTCGGACAGTGCCGAATCCGAAGCCAGGACACGGACAAGGATGTCCAGCCGCCTCCATAAGCGCGTTCAAGCTCCGCAAGGAGTTCTCTCTCCAGGCCCTGCGCCTTTTCACGATTTCCTGGGTGCCATGGAGCGTAAGCGAAGGGAGCGTCCGCAAGGGCGCTCCCTTTCTTATGTCCATGACCTGAAATTCCCGGTGAGTCGCTCAGGGCTGGATTCCCAGCCCGGCTTGAAGTACGGATCAAGTCGTCGCGCCGCTTTGACGGTCGAGACCGAGACTTTGAGCGTTCCCGGGGAAATCCTTGGTCCAGGGGGCGGTAGCAATATGGAGGAAAGAGAGACTTGCCAAGGGGAGGGCGTCTACACCGGACAGGTCAAACCAGTACTTTCAAGCCCCAAGGAGGCCGACTATGAGTTTTACCATCCACGAACCGTCCCCAGTCACCAGCGAACCGGAATTCGACTGCATCTTCTGCGAGAAGCCGGCCCTGCACTCGTCTGAGGCCGCGCGCACGGACACCACCAGGACGGTCGAGGTCTTTTGCCGGCATTGCGGGGCCAGGAAGACGATGACCACCAGGATCAGCGCGGATGGAAAACGTTGGGAGGTCTTGGATTAGACTCGTCGGGAAGGGTACCCAGGTGTCTGGTTGAACCGGGGAGTCATCCGGGCGCGATGCCAGCCCGCCCCATGGATTCGGTCTCTCTCAAAAACGTAAGAAACCAAATCAGGCAATTTCCCGACAAACTAGATATCATGCCGATGTGCGATCGTTTTTACGGAGGAAACCCGGTAAGTTCCTGAGTGGTTGGATGGCTGCCCGTGGAAGATTGGATTATCGCCAAGCAGCCAATGCCATGTCTCGGGAGTAGGGGAAAGGGAAAATGGACGACGTTCTGTACGGAGGAAGATGAATGAAATTTTTGGCTGTTGCTTTGTGCGGCCTGCTGTTGCTCAGTGCCTGTGCTGTTTATAAAGACAAAAGTGGCCAAACCCATTATGAGCTGTTACCACCGCCGCCAGCGGTGGCTTACGTTCCGGTTTCACCCCCGCCTCCGCCTCCGCCGGTTTACTATGCTCCGGCCGAACCACCTGCCTACTATGTGCCCGCGCCGCAACCGGGTGTCGTCATTGAAGGGCCCGGTTCCGGACCAGGCTCGGACCATGACCGAGCCAATCGTGTCCAGGCCAATTGCAACACCCAGTGGACCGGTTGTTCCAACGTCTGCAACACGAACAGAGACCCCAGCCAACGGGCTGTGTGCGTCGCCAACTGCAACCACGCCCGCGATCTGTGCGTGCGGAAAAATCTGGGATATTGATTTCTTGAAGGCGGATACGGCCCATCCGCAATTGGGTGGGCTGTTTCCGTCCCTGAAGTTCGCCCTGCCAACGACTGGTGTCCGCCTCAACAGGAGGAAATCTGGGACGGCGAACACTCCTGATCCGAACCGGCGGGAGTCCGCTGACACCCATCAGCACGTTCTTCTCCTATGCCGAACGCACCTCGATGGTTCGATTTTTCTCAAATCCCTTTCCGCCATCCAGGGGGCCATTCGCGATAACGTAGCACGCATGGAGCAGGCCGTGGGCCGCGCCGGATAAGCCGCCGCGCTCGTACTCTCTGAACGGTCACGCGAACTAGCCGTACTTATCGTCGACCTCAAGGCAGGTGTGGACTCGGATGTGCTCATCCCTTGGACCAGTATTTTGGCCAATGGATTACCTTTGAGTCCTGAATTTTAGGACCTTAAGAGCGAAATCTGCTGTGATTTTAATACATTATTTCGCTGTCTTTTTATCCACTTATGAGATTCAAGACTCCGAAAGTCTGGTCCACCCAGGTCTAAAACGTTTGTTGGCAAATAGGGCGAGGTGGAGTATCTTTAAAAAATACCCTATTTTAACATTTTTCGTCCTGGGGGCCGCATGACCAAGTCCGACATCCTCCTCGAGTCTGGAACAAATGAATTTGAAGTTGTTGAGTTTTACATAGACGATAAAAATTCAGAATCTGGCACCACGTCCAGGACATTTTATGGGATGAACGTCGCAAAGGTACTTGAAATTATCAGGCTTCCAGAATTAACAGATATGCCCGACGCTTCTCACCCCTCGGTGATGGGTGCGTTCGATTTGCGATCTGAAATCGTACCCCTCATCGATTTGAGCAAATGGGTCGGGAAAGAACTTCAGAACTCAGGCGTGTTGAAAGTCATAGTTACAGAGTTTAACCAAATTATTACCTCTTTCTTAGTCTCTGGAGTAACCCGCATTTATAGGCTGGGATGGGATCAGGTTAAAGCGCCAAACATTCAATTGTCAGCTTTGACTTCTAATTCTATCACCGGGATCGTTCGTCTGGAAGGTAAGATTGTTTTTTTGCTCGATTTGGAAAAGATTGTCTCCAAATTAAACGAACAAGTCGCCGTATATGCAACAACTTCAAGTGAAGTAAAAAAGGATCTTGAGGGAAAAAACTATAAAGCACTTATTGCTGATGACTCGACTATGGTTCGCAATATGGTCTTCAATATGCTCACAGAAAACAATTTTGAGGTGGTGCAGTTTGAAAATGGCAAGGAAGCCTGGAACTACCTCGAGACGCAAAAGCAACAGATCGCCAATGGCGAGGCAGCACCCTCTAGCTTGGTTGACATTGCTATACTTGATATCGAAATGCCGCAGATGGATGGTCACCATCTAACGAAGAAGATCAAGGATGACCCTGTGCTCAGGAACATCCCGGTCTTGCTGTGTTCCTCCATCATCTCTGAAAGCCTCTATCACAAAGGTGTTTCTGTCGGCGCAGATGCTCAGATTTCCAAGTCCAAGATCAATGAGCTTGTCGAGAAGGCATCCCAGCTGATCAAGAAGACGAGTACCAAATAGCTAGACGTGGTCGGCCTCCAAATGGATTGTGGGCGGGTGCTACGTGCTCACTACTCCGGGGTGAAGAAGGCGACGCTGGAGAAGCGTTGCGCCCATCGCCAGGGGGTCAAGGGCATCTCGAACCAAAGAAGAAGGGGGTCAGGCAAAAAGCCTGACCCCCTTGTTCTTTGGTGCGCCCGGCACGATTTGAACGTGCGACCTACGGATTCGTAGGCCATGTCCCCGAGCTTCACAACCTCCTCAAAAGATTGGAACAAACGGGGATTATTGGATAAGATTTTCCAGCCAGTAGCAGGAATTTTCCAGGTTTTGCCGGTTTTGATTGTAGGGCAAAATTTAAAACTATTTCTGTGGTGTTTGTTCTTTAAGACTCTCCATGCGCTCAGCATCTTGTTCAGCTTCCTCTGCGGATGCCTTTTTCCTGACCTCCTCAACCTCTTCTGCGGAGAGCGTTTTACCGTTCTTCTTGGCTTCATTCCAAGCCTCGTAGATTCGAGTTCTCTCATGGAGAGAGTAAGTTCTTCCTGGCTGGTAAGGAACAGGAGATGTTTGGAGAACAGTCGGCTTTGACTGCTTCGGTTGCTGATCCATAACAAATATAAAACCTCTTGATTGCATGCATGCGTCAAACTGATCTTGCGCTATTACACTAGTCATATATCCACTGCCCTTCGCTTGCATATTTGCCATATATTGGCAGTCATATGCCATCATGGAGGCTTGTTGGGGACTCGCGCCTGGGAGAACCCAGTGCCCGCTGGCACATCCACTGAGCATAAATAGGGCGAAAAATGTAAGCAGAATTTTCATAAGTTCCTTCCCTCAAAAGAAGACGGCAGTAACCGTCTTGGACCGCCTGATAGTAATCAGTCACTCCGCACCAAGTGCCCCAGAAGTTCTTCCCAAGCAAGAGGAAAGCCCTAGCCAATAGAAAAGGCCGGGAGTCCCTGAGGAGTCCCGGCCTAAATTGCGGAAGGAAAAGGTTAGCTGGCCAGCCCGAGTAAATAATGCCGAATTTTTAAAATTGGCATGTCAAATCATTTTCATGTGCAAGCTGTGTGTTTATTAAAAGTTTTGTGAAAGCTAACGCCATATGCCGCTTGTCATTAGCTGCAAAAAGAGCGTTTTGGTCATGAGGGCATTGATTCCAGGCGCGGTAGTCGAATTCAATGGTGTTAATCCCCTTGTGGACTGGAACCACTAAAGAACCATAAATAAATTGACGAAGCCATGCTTGTGCTGGAATTTTTTTGTATTTTTGTATTTCATTGCCATTGCAATAAATAGTTACATCCTGGTCAGGAATAGGATTGTTAAACGCATAATCTAAAGTGACCACAGTATCGTTGGGTGCTGTAAACGTTAACGTGCTATTTGGTCCGTAAGCCCAAACGTATTTTCCAATAATATCGTTTTCGATCTCACCTATGCCTTGGCTGGTTATGTTTAGCGTTTGAGAAGTAAAGTTTTCATGTTTTAAATCATTTGCATAAACGTGCAACGATTCTAAACCCAAAACAGTATTGTCATAACCCATATATCCAGGGATTTTTGATTTTCTTTCCATGACACAGCGAATCAAAAGTTTGCGATGAGGCGAGCTTGTTTTTAATAGCAACGTGCATGAACCTCCATTGCCATCGGTAACTTTAGTGTCTTGAAGTTCCGAATATTTAGAGTCATCGAAATGGTAAGCGAAGGATATTTTATCGTCTGGTGACAATTTCAAATATTTAAAATAGACCTTGTACAGCATATCATTTTGCGATGGGTCAAGTGTAAATTCATATTCAAAATGTCCCTCTTCACTATCTAAGAGCGGGATAACCTTGAACCCAAAGAAGGGGAGTATAGTTATATTTTTGTAATTTTGAATATGACTAAAGAAAGATAAAGGATCGGCTGATATTTTGGCTTCATATGGAAATGATTGCATGACAAGGGGGTCATACGCTACTTTTTTTATGTAGAGCACACCTCCAGGAACATTCTTAGACGTTGAATTTTTTACATACTTTTGTTCAAATTCGAGTTTGTCTTTTGCATAATGAGCAAACTCTCTAAATGTTAAAAAATTTAACAGTGCTCCACGTCCGTACTCTCTTTTTGCTGAGTCGTTCCAAGGGTCGTTACCGATTGAATGCCTATTATACCATGAAATGCCCTTAAGTGTTTCAAAGTCAGTTGGCAAGAGCGTTCCTATATCTAATCCAATGTTTTTATTTATCAATGAAAATTGCTTGTACTGCCCTGTGTTACTATCAATTGAATAAAAGTTACCACTCTTCATTATTCCAGCGAAAATAAGGCCGTACAAAACAACACAAGCATACGAAAGCCAACATACACGACTGCATAAGAATTCAATAGAGTCTGAAAATATTATTAATAAAGCAGGAATAACAAATGATAGGTGCCAAGGGTTGAAATAAGAATTATACCCGACAATGACAAGCGGAATAATTGGCACAAAAACATACACAGCCAAAAACAAAGTATACACATTTTTTTCAATCTTAAATTTTAATATTGCAATTATGCTAATAACGCATATTGCAACCACTGTGACAACCCACAAGTCAGGCGACAATGTTCTTAAAACGTTTAAGATGTATTCTCTTGCAACGTTAAGTCTATTCCCATTTACACCAGAGGAAAATTTGCCAAGTAAAAAAGTAATGTTTGGAATATAAGGGATAAACGCGCACAAAGAGAATGCTACAAGATGCGTAAACTTGATTTTAAATTTATTAAGCAAAAATGCCAACAAAACTAAAGCGCATTGTGCTCCGATAATTAGAATTGTGAGAAATTGAAATAGAGCAAAGCATGAATTTGACAATAGCAAAAGGGGTAATAGATACGTTTTTCTCGATTTTATGAAGTTCAATGTGATGTAAAGAGAGAGGGTTGAAAATAATATTATCAAGGCATACGGACGGACCTCCCTTGACAGGTGGATGTGCAAAAAATTTATCGAGAGGAGAGCCGAGGCAATAAGGCCTGTGTTTGTCGAAAAAAATCACGTGTTAAATAAAAAATCAAAAGAATTGATAGCACACCAGCCAAAGCAGACGGTAGGCGAAGCATAAAATCTGCTGGGGACAGAGACATAATTCCTTTTATTAAAATATGATAATAAGGCGGATGTGAGTCTATACTTTTCGATTTAGCGCGATCAAATATATAATCAACTGGCTTTTCCGCAGCCAATGGAACAACCATCTCATCTAGCCACATCGACGGAGTATCAATCTTGTAAAATCGCACAATTATACCGGCAAGCAAAACAAGCGACAAGATCAATACCTTTCTGCCATTTATATTAATCACGATCTTTATACCTTTTAAATCAGTTCTGGATTCGCCTGCATTCTCAAAAATGGTTCGCGCAAACGGTCGTTTTTAAGAGCACCGGCAATGCCACGGTCTTAGCGTACAAAATTTCCGTTTGGTATGATGACCCGTTTTGTCTAGAGTTGGCATTTTCTTCCTAAAGGAATGGCGCTGAGTTGCGGCCCGTTAAATGCGAAACATTGGACAAAAGAGCTTATTTTGTCCAGAGTTATCGCGACAAACGGCCTGTCAAAAAAATATCTTGACATCATGGATGAAATGGTCGTTGCAGTAGAGAAATGCGCCTTGCACAAGACGCCGGTGGGGATCATCGGCAGTTTCAACAATTTTTGGGACACCCCGATGACCGTGGCTCAATATGCTGGACTAAGTTCGGCAGTTCTTGGTGTGATCGGCACGGTAATTCTATTTTTCAGTAGTTATGCGCTTGAACCCTTCCAAGGAGGAGTTTTCGGAAACAAGGATGTAAGGGAGTACAACAATCACATTAGAGTTAAAAATTCTAAACGCCTTCGCTGGCAGAGAGTCGGTTTAGCGTTCCTAGTGCTCAGCTTTTCTGTTCAGGCTGTTTGCTCTTTTTTATGATTGTGCGTTGTCGGCTTGCTAAATATTGAAATTACCAATCATAAAAGATGATTAACGAATGAAATTGAAAACAATAATTATCATAGTCGGCATTATTGCATTTGTATCTGGTTGCGCATTTGCCAGGATACTGTCGTAATAGAGTCTTCTGGATTAGGTCTAATAACCACAAGACCTTTTACAGTGAAGGATGGGTGGGAAATCCAATGGGATGCTAAAGGCAGTCTTTTCCAAGTATTTCTATACACAGCGAACGGGGATATGTCTGGCATTCTAGCAAACCAATCAGGATCAAGTAAAGGCTCTTCATACCAAGCCAAAGGCGGACAATATTATATTAAGGTCAATGCCATTGGTAATTGGACTTTCAAGATCGTTCAGATTGACAAGCAGGAATAAGAGTTATGAGTACATTCCCTTCGCGAGGGATTTTACGTATGAGCAAAAATTGGACAAATTAGAACAAATTGTCCAATGCTTGCTCGACGGCCTAATCCCCTTTTTTTGGGGGGGGGCACTATTTTTTTGTTTGGTGAGCACGCCCCTCATGCCTGGGTCCCCACGCCAGCCGGGCGAACCTGGAAAAAACTTGACAAAAAATTGAGTTTGCTAAGATCTTGATGTTATGAAGAAGGCGATATTCGTTCTGCTCGCCATCTGGTGCGCCCTGCCGGCCTGGACGTCCGTCCGGGCCGAGGACGTGGTCCGCGACCGCTACGGCAAGGAAGTTGGGACCATCGGCGACGACGGCGCCATCCGGGATCGCTACGGCACTGTTACCGGCTACGCCAAGCCGGATGGTTCCGTCACCGACCGCTACGGCACGGTACAGGGCTATGCCAAGCCCGACGGCAGTGCGGTTGACCGCTACGGCGCTACTCAGGGCTACGCCAAGCCGGACGGAACCATACGCGACCGATATGGTAGGGAAGCCGGAACCATCTCGCCGTACATGCCGGAGCGCGAGAAGGAGAAGCGTCCCTACACCCTGCCGATTCCCTAGATCTCCCTGAGCTGAAGCCTCACCAATCCCACCACCTGCCCCAGTATCTCCGCCTGCACGGTGCCCAGGCGTTCCCTCGGCACATGCACGGAGGGAAAGTCCCGGATGCTCGGGGGGAAGATCACGATATCTCGGTGGCGCGAAGGCCGGTCTTCAAGGACAAGAGCGCCATGTCGTGCTGTTGCACCGATCTGCGCTTCAGTTCGGCAAGCAGTTTCTTGGCTTCGTCTCGTGTGAGGAAGCGCAGCGCGGCGTTGTCCACCCTGGGCAGCCGGAACGGGCTGGTGCGGCTCGTGGACAGCGGATTCGCGCCCTGCCACAGGCGGCAGGAGATGGCGTGGTTGATGCAACCTTGCACGAAGGCGAAGCAGAGACGAACGCTGTCCGGGGACATCTTGGCCAACATGGCGCCCATGATTTCGGTGAGCATCTGTGGGGTGACGGAAGCTATGGGAACCGCGTCAAGCGCAGGCTTGAGGTGCAGGCCGTACCGATCGGTCTCGCGTTTGAGTGCCTAACCCTCGGCGGTGGCCAGATTGACGTAGGCATCCACGGCGTTGCCAACGGTGAAGGTGCGCTGCACGGCGGGGTTCTTGCCCTGGCCGACCTTCTTCAGAAGATCGGCGCGGACCTGGTTGGCGTAGGGCGCGCGGATGCCGTCGGAATGCCAGCCGACCGTGTGCCAATGCGCTTTGCCGAGACTGTCCTGATACCACACCAGGTAGAAGCGATCCGCGCTGCCGTCCGCGCATTTCCTGGTCTCGCTGACGCGGTAGTAGACGCCGCGATACTTTGTCTTGGTGTGCTTTCTGGCGCTCATGCCCTGCCAACCCCCGGTGATTCCGACAGGATGGCAAAAGAAGTAGCCGCGCTGGTGGGTTCAGGCAAGGAACTTATCCTCCACTTATCCACAACGAAGAAGGGGTCTAGGACTTTTGGTCCTAAACCCCTGTTTCTTTTGGTGCGCCCGGCACGATTTGAACGTGCGACCTACGGATTCGTAGTCCGGCGCTCTATCCGCTGAGCTACGGGCGCGTCGTCGAGAAGAGGGTGTTTAAAGACTCTGGCCGTCGGCGTCAAGCAATCTTTTCGGTTTTGTTTCGATCCGGCTGAAATTTGAAATCGTTTGCCGTCCAGAAAAGGGAGCCGGGGCGGTTCGTCGTGGTCCGAGGGATGTTACTCCGTGATCCATCTTGACGTGGCTGGCTTGCGGGCACCATATTTCCGGCATGCGCAGCCTTGAAGAAAAACTGGTGGACACCAGGCGTTTGCTCGAATCCCTGCTCGACAGCCATGACCCTTCCCGCATCGCCGTAGCCTGGACCGGCGGCAAGGACTCCACCGTGGTCCTGGACATATGGCGCGAGATCACCGGGTGTCCTGCCCTGGCCGTCAACCTGGATACTGGACATAAATTCCCAGAAATACTGACCTTTCGCGACAGTCTAGCCACCGAATGGGGCCTCGATCTACGCGTGGTCCGGCCAGACCCCGGGGACATCCCAACCGCTGTGGCCTCCGATAGGCTGGCCTGCTGCCAAGCTCTCAAGGTGCGGCCGCTACGACGGGCTGTAGAAATGCTCGGGATTGAGGTGCTGATCACCGGTATCCGGGCGGATGAGAACCCCAGTCGTACTGATCTGGCGCATTTGGAGGAGCGCGCCGGGTACCTTCAGGCCAACCCCATCCTGGACTGGACCGAGATGGACGTATGGGCGCGCACCATGGCGCGCGGGTTGCCTTACTGCGGGCTCTACGATCAGGGCTACCGCTCGCTGGGCTGCGTGCCTTGCACTGGCAAGGCCGCCCCCGGCCTCCACGAACGCTCGGGGCGCGATCAAGAGAAGGAAGCCCGTATGGCCGAGCTGCGCGCCCTGGGCTATTTCTGATCCCGGCCGGGTCCAGGGAGCTTCCGCCCGTCTTCGTCGTTCGCGGCTTCCGGCGTCCAAGGGGAGCTGGGGGTCGCACGTCCCCGGCGCTATCCAAGAAAGAGCTTCCGGTTGGCTTTGGTGGGGAAATCCGCTAGGCTTCGCGCCTCCCATGAGCCAGCAACACTCACCGACGTCCATCATCCGCCGCGCGACGCGGGTCATCCGCCTGGGGCACATACTCCTGGGCGGCGACAACCCCATCCGGGTCCAGTCCATGACCAACACCGACACTCGCGACGTGCCCGCGTCCACGGCCCAGGTTCTGGCCCTGGCCGAGGCCGGATGCGAGATCATCCGTCTGGCGGTCCCCGACGAGGACGCGGCGTGCGCCCTCAAGAAAATCAAGAGCGCCTCGCCGATTCCGGTGATAGCCGACATCCACTTCGACTACCGGCTGGCCCTCAAGTCTCTTGAGGCCGGAGTGGACGGACTGCGCATCAACCCGGGCAACATCGGCGGCCAGGACAAGGTGGCCGCCGTGGTGCGCGCCGCCAGGGACCGGGGCGCGCCCATCCGCATTGGGGTCAACTCGGGCTCGGTGGAGAAGCATCTCCTACAGAGATTCGGCGGTCCGACGCCCGAAGCCATGGTGGAAAGCGCCCTGCACCACGTACGCATGCTGGAGGAGGAGAATTTCGACCAGATCAAGATTTCCCTCAAATCCTCCTCGGTGCCGGCTACCGTAGCCGCCTATTCTCTCCTGTCCAAGAAGGTGGACTACCCGCTGCACATCGGCATCACCGAGGCCGGAACCCCGCTGCGGGGCGCTGCCAAGTCAGGTGTGGGCCTGGGGGTGCTTCTGTGGATGGGCCTGGGGGACACACTTCGGGTCTCGCTCACCGGCGACCCGCTGACCGAAATGGTGGCCGCCTGGGAGATTCTGCGCTGTCTGGGTATTCGCGAGCGGGGCCCTGAGATCGTGTCCTGCCCCACCTGCGGACGCACGGAGATCGACCTGGCCGGGATGGCTGAGGCCGTGGAAAAGAAACTGCGCAATGTCGCGGCCCCTATCAAGGTGGCCGTCATGGGCTGCGTGGTGAATGGGCCGGGAGAGGCCCGCGAGGCGGATATAGGCTTGGCCGGAGGCCGCGACTGCGCTGTCATCTTCCGCAAGGGGGAAGTCGTGCGCAAGGTGCGCGGCGAGGCCAACGTCCTCAATGAATTCATGAAAGAACTGGACCAGATCATCAGGGAGTTTGAAAACAGATGCGCCTGAGCCGTTACTACGCCCCGACCCTCAAGGAAGACCCCACAGACGCCGAAGTGGTCAGCCACAAGCTGATGGTGCGCGCCGGCATGATCCGCAAGCTCACCTCGGGCATCTACACCTTCCTGCCCCTTGGCCTGAGGTCGCTCAATAAGGCCGCCCGCATCGTCCGTGAGGAGATGGACCGGGCCGGAGCCTTGGAAATCCTCATGCCTGGGGTCCAGCCCGCCGACCTCTGGCAGGAGACCGGGCGCTGGGAGTTCTACGGCAAGGAACTGCTGCGCTTCAAGGACCGCCACGACCGCGACTACTGCCTGGGGCCCACGCACGAGGAGGTGGTCACGGACCTCATCCGCCACGAGGTGCGCTCCTATCGACAGCTGCCGTTGAACCTGTACCAGATACAGAGCAAGTTCCGCGACGAAATCAGGCCTCGTTTCGGGCTCATGCGCGGCCGAGAGTTTCTCATGAAGGACGCCTATTCCTTCGACAAGGACGAGGCCGGGGCGGTCGTCAGCTATCAGGCCATGTACGACGCCTACACCCGCATCTTTGAGCGCCTGGGGCTTCATTTCCGGGCCGTGGAGGCGGACACCGGCTCCATCGGCGGCAATTATTCCCATGAGTTCATGGTTCTGGCCGATACCGGCGAGGACACCGTGGCTGCCTGCGCGGCATGCCAGTACGGGGCCAACCTGGAGAAGGCCGAGGCAGTGGTCCCGCCCGGTCACAAACCAGCCAACTGTCCGGACAGGAAGCTGGTGGGGACACCGGGCGTGCACACCGCGGAAGAGGTGGCGGCATTTCTGAAGGTGCCGGTCAAGAAAGTGGTCAAGACTCTTCTGTACGTAGTGGACGGCCAACCCGCGGCCGCCCTGGTGCGCGGCGACCGGGAGCTCAACGAGGTGAAACTCAAGAACGCCCTGAACGCCACGGAAGTGGCCCTGGCCTCCCCCGAGCAGGTCGAGGCCTGGACCAAGGCGCCCGTCGGCTTCGCCGGGCCGGTGGGCCTCTCCTCCGACGTGGTCAAGTTCATTCTGGCCGATCGCGAACTGGCCCAGGACACCGACTGGGTGGTGGGGGCCAACGCAGCCGACGCTCACCTGATCCATGTGGACCTGGACGACGACGCCTTCATCACCCACTATGCTGACCTGCGTTCGGTCACGGCGGGCGATCCCTGCCCCAAATGCGCCACCGGCCTGACCCTGACCAAGGGCATTGAAGTGGGGCACGTATTCAAGTTGGGCTACAAGTATTCCGAGGCCATGAAGGCCACCATCCTGGACGAACAGGGCAAGGACCGGCTCCTGTACATGGGATGCTACGGTATCGGCGTATCCCGGGTGGTTGCGGCCTGCATCGAACAGAACCACGACGCCAACGGCATCAAGTTCCCGCCAGCCTTGGCCCCCTACGAGGTCGCTGTGGTCTGCCTGGACGTGAAGGGCGAACCCATGGCCAAGGCCGAGGAAATCTACGGCTGGCTCGGCGGGCAGGGCATCGACGCGGTCCTGGACGACCGTGACGAGCGCCCCGGCGTCAAATTCAAGGACATGGACCTGATGGGCTTCCCCATGCAGGTGGTGGTGGGCGGCAAGGGCCTGGCCCGTGGTATTCTGGAGGTCAAGGACCGCCGCACGGGGGAGAAAGGCGAACTGCCGGTGGAAGGATTCAATGAAGCGTTCATCGCTTGGAGGGACAAGGTCCTGCTCGGATGGAACGAGCGATAACCCAAGGCAATACTATGGGATTGCAGGGGGCCGCTCAACCTCGCGGGACAGCGAAATTGGGTGTTGCGAATAAGCGCCCGCAGGGCGAGGGCCAGGATGGCCCGAGTCAACCCATTGGCCGTCGAAGACTTTCTTCACGGCAAATTGACGGACAGTTTGCCTGATGCAGCACATTTTCCGCGTCGGCGAGATCACCCGAGCCCTGAAGGACGTGGTGGAGGGCCAGTTCCCCTTCGTTTGGGTACGGGGGCAGGTGTCCAACCTGGCCCGGCCCGCCTCGGGGCACGTATATTTTTCGCTTAAGGACGAGGAGGCGGTGCTCTCCGTGGTCTGGTTCAAAGGCAGCCAGGCCGGCGTTCAGCGCAACGGCGCGGAGCGTTACGATCCCTTGACCGGTGAGGTGCTGGCCGGGGAGGACGCGATGGGAAGTTCGGCCTGGCTGGCCGATGGGGCGGACGTGCTCTGCGCCGGTCGGCTCACGGTGTACGCGCCTCGCGGCGCGTACCAGATGGTGGCCGAACTGGTGCAGGACATGGGGCTGGGCCGGCTGTACCTGGAGTTCGAGGCATTGAAGGGGCGGCTCGCTGCCCTGGGCTGGTTCGACGCCGCACGAAAGCGCCTCCTGCCGCCGCAACCCCGGCGGGTTGCGGTGATCACCGCCCCTTCCGGGGCGGCCATTCGAGATTTTCTGCGGGTGGGCGGCGCGCGCGGCGCGGGCTGCGAGATACGCATCCATCCCGCCCTGGTGCAGGGCGAGGCCGCTTCCGACCAGATCGCCCAGGCCCTGGACGCGGCCAGCGCGGACGGCTGGGCCGAGGTAGCCGTGCTCATCCGTGGAGGCGGCTCCATCGAGGACCTGTGGGCCTTCAACACTGAGTTGGTGGCCGGGGCAATCTACCGCTGTCCGATCCCAGTGGTGAGCGGCGTGGGGCACGAAGTGGACACGACCATCGCGGACCTGGTGGCCGACGTCCGGGCTGCCACGCCGAGTCACGCGGCGCAGCTTCTGTGGCCGGAGCGGGCGGTCATGGCTCAGCGCGTCGACGAGGCCGAAATCCGCCTGCGACAGACGTTCACAAGGTTTCTGGGGGCCAGGGACGAGAGCCTGGCGGGGCTCGAGAAGGCCCTGTCCTGGCTGTCTCCTCGGGGACGACTCGAACGCCTGAAGGAGGGCCTGGACAGTCTGAGCGGGCGACTGAATCGGGCCGGGCGAGGGGTTGTGGCCGCGGCCGAGACGCGGCTCGAGATGCTGGAGCATGGGATCAACCGGGCTCGTCTGACGTTGCCTGAGGCGGCCGCATTGCGCCTGGAGAGTCTGTCCCGACGCCTGGAAGCTGCCGGACAGCGTGGGCTGGAACGGACCCGATCCCGCCTGGCCCTGCTCGAGGCAAGGCTTGGCGGGCTCGATCCCTACGGTCCGATTCAGCGCGGCTACGCCCTGGCCCGCAAGACCGACGGCACATATGTTTACGGGATTGGCCAAGTCCATCCTGGTGACGCACTGGACATCATCGTACGCGACGGTCTGGTCAAAACAGACGTCTCAGGCGTGGAGCGCAACGCAACGTGATCCTCCGCACGCTTCCGGCGCTCCTCATGCCGGGCAGAGCAGCGGACAGAGCGCGGGACCGTGTTCGTACTTACCGTTTTTTTTACGGCCGGCAGCCAATTCGGCGGTGCAGCCAAGGGAGGCTCATGAGCGTCAAACAGCTGAGCTTCGAAAAGAACATCGATCGCTTGCAACAGATCGTGGAGCAGCTGGAATCCGGCGAGCTGCCCCTGGAAAAGGGTGTGGCCCTGTACAAGGAAGGCCTGGCTCTGTCGGCGGCCTGCCGTGGACAGCTGGACCAGGCCAGGCTGGTGGTGAGCCAGGTGACCACGGAGGGCCTCAAGCCCTTTGACGTGGCTTCGAGCGAGGAGAACTGACATGTCCTTAAAGGAACGCTTGAAGAATTACGCTGGCGATGTAGAGGCTTTCCTGCGCACCTCGCTCAAAGGCCAGGGCATTCCGGCCGGTCTCCTGGAGGCCATGGAGTATAGCCTGCTGGCCGGGGGCAAGAGGCTGCGCCCGGTGCTCTGCCTGTGCTTCTCCCGCATGCTCGGGGTCGAGTTCAAGGCTGTTATGCCCTTCGCGGCCGCTTTCGAGTATATCCACACCTATTCCTTGATCCACGACGACCTTCCGGCCATGGACGACGACGACCTGCGCCGGGGGCGACCCTCCAACCACAAGGTATTCGGCGAGGCCATGGCCATCCTGGCCGGTGACGCCCTGCTCACCGAGGCTTTCGGTCTCATGACCGCAGCCTGCCGGCAACTGCCGGCGGACCGCGTGGCGCGGGCCATGGCTGTGTTGGCCCGCTCGGCAGGAGCCGCCGGAATGGTCGGCGGCCAGGCTCTGGACATGGCCTACACGGCCAAGGCCGGAATCAGCCTGGAGGAACTGCGCGAGATGCAGGCTTTGAAGACCGGAGCGCTTATCGCCGCCGCCTGCGTTTGCGGGGCCGAGTTGGCTGGGGCTTCCGAGGACCATCTGGCCCGGGCGAAAAGTTACGGCCAGTCCGTTGGGGCGGCCTTCCAGATCGTGGACGACGTGCTGGACGTGGTGGGCGACGAAAAGACCCTGGGCAAGCCAGTAGGCTCGGACGAAACGCAAGGCAAGACAACCTATCCAGCGCTCATCGGCGTGGACCGCAGCATGGACCTGGCCAGGCGTCACGCGGCCCAGGCCGTGGAGAGCCTCTCGCCCTTCGAAGGCGAGGAGGCCCGCTTTCTGCGCGATCTGGCCCAGTACATCGTGGACCGCGTATCCTAGGAGTACACTACGACATGTCCCTTCTCGACGGTCATCCCCTGACCATGCTCGCCCGTGTGGAAAAGCCCTCGGACGTGGCCGAACTCTCGGGCGACGAGCTCACGCACCTGGCCCAGGACGTACGTGAGCTGATCATCGCTACGGTCTCGGAAAACGGCGGGCACCTGGCTCCCTCACTGGGAGTGGTGGAACTCACCCTGGCCATGCTCAAGGTCTTCGATCTCTCCAGGGACAAGATCGTCTGGGACGTAGGGCACCAAGCTTACGCTTACAAGATCCTCACCGGCCGGCGCGACAGCTTCCACACCTTGCGCACCATGGGCGGGGTGAGCGGCTTTCCGCGCATGGCCGAAAGCCCCTACGACCACTTCGGCACAGGCCACTCCAGCACCTCCATCTCGGCCGCCTCGGGCCTGGCAATGGCCCGGGACGTTCTGGGGGGAAGCAACAAGGTGCTAGCGGTCATCGGCGACGGTTCCATGACCGCCGGTCTGGCCTACGAGGGTCTGAACCAAGCCGGGGGCGACGACCGTGACCTTGTGGTGGTCCTGAACGACAACGAGATGTCCATCTCCAAGAACGTGGGGGCGCTGTCGCTGTTTCTGTCGCGCAAGCTCTCCAACCGCTGGGTGAAGCGGGCCAAGAAGGAATTCGAGTCCATGGCCCGGCTCATGCCTTTCGGCCAGGAGGTTATGGACATCGTCAAGCGTGGCGAGGAATCCTTCAAGGGATTCTTCACCCCGGGCATGCTTTTCGAGGCCTTCCACTTCAATTACCTGGGCCCCATCGACGGCCACGACCTGCCCAAACTCATCGAGGTATTCAAGGAAGTACGTGAGATGAAGGGGCCGGTGCTGGTGCACGTGCTCACCCAGAAGGGCCGGGGCTACAGTCCGGCCGAGAAGAATCCCTCCTATTTTCACGGGGTGGGCTCCTTCGAACCGGAAACTGGCGAGATCATCAAGAATTCGTCCGTCAAGTTGCCGACGTACACCGACGTCTTCGGCGACACGTTGTGCAAGATGGCCGCTCGGGACAAGCGCATTGTGGCCATCACCGCCGCCATGCCCGAGGGCACGGGCCTGGGCTGCTACTCCAGGCTCTTCCCCGACCGTTTCGTGGATGTGGGCATCTGCGAACAGCACGCCGTGACCTTTGCGGCCGGCCTGGCAACCCAGGGGCTCAAGCCGGTGGTGGCCATCTATTCCACCTTTTTGCAGCGCTCCTACGACCAGATCGTCCACGACGTCTGCCTGCAGAATCTGCCGGTCACCCTGTGCCTGGACCGGGGCGGACTGGTGGGCGAGGACGGTGCGACGCACCACGGCGTCTTCGACCTCTCCTACCTGCGCCACATCCCCAACCTGGTGCTCATGGCCCCCAAGGACGAGGCCGAATTGCAGCGCATGCTGGCCACGGCCCTGGCACACGATGGTCCGACGGCCATCCGCTACCTGCGTGGAGTGGGGATCGGCGCTGAACTGGCGGAAGAGCCGGAGCCCCTGCCCATCGGCCAGGGTGAGCTTCTGCGCGACGGCTCGGACGTGCTGATCGTGGCCATAGGCAGCCGGGTGCTGCCGTCCCTGCAGGCGGCCGTGGAGCTTGAGAGCGAGGCCGGGCTGAAAGTGGCCGTATACAACGCCCGCTTCGTCAAGCCCCTGCCCGGCGAGGAACTCCTGTCTCTGGCCGGGCGTTTCTCCAGGATACTCACCGTGGAGGAAAACGTCTTGCAGGGCGGTTTCGGCTCGGCGGTGCTGGAGTTTTTGGCCGACTCCGGGGCGCTTACAGGCCTGACGGTCAAGCGCCTGGGCATCTCCGACCACTTCGTGGAGCACGGGCCGCAGCCGGCCCTGCTGGAGATGGTGGGAATCCACAAGCAAGGCATCAAGGTCGCCGTGAGGCGATTGGGCGAAAAATCCTGACGGATGATCAGGCGCGCGTGAAAAACACTACAGTCATGGCTACACCGATGGCCACCACCACAGCGCGCATTATGCTTTGCGGCACCTTCCTTCCGTAACGCGCCCCCAGGTAACCTCCGGCCACAGAACCCAGGAGCATCACCGCCGTTTGTACCCACCAGACCTTCCCCGCGATCACGAAGCACACCACGGCTACCGCGTTCATGGACCCGCCCAGCAGGGTCTTGAGGGCGTTCATGGATCGGATATCCCTGAGCCCCAGCAGGCTGAAGAGAGAAAGCATGATGATGCCCACCGCGCCACCGAAGTAGCCTCCATAGATGGCCACCAGATACTGGCTGACCAGCACGGTCCGGACCCCGAAGTGGAACCGACGCTTCAGCACCGGGGCGATCCTCGATCCGAAGGCAAAGAGGATGGTGGCGAAGGCCAGGAGCCAGGGGATGACCACGTCGAAGGCGTGCTGCGAGGTGGACAGCAGAAGGATCGCCCCGCTGGCCCCTCCGGCCAGGCTCACCGCCAGAGAGGCCTTGAAGGGGATGTCCTCGAAGTGGGTGAAGTCCTCGCGGTAGGCCCAGGCGCTGGCGAAACTGCCGGGGAACAGTGCCACCGTGCTGGATGCGTTGGCGATGATCGAAGGCACCCCGGTGAAAACAAGGGCCGGAAAGGTGAGGAACGAGCCACCACCTGCCACCGCGTTCATGACTCCTGCGAAAAAGGCCGCCGTCGTAAGCAAGAAAAACGAACCCATCACAACCCCCTGTTCGGACATCAGGCCGCCGGCATGGGCTCCAACATGGTTCCGGACCGCCACGATTCCCCGACCGGTAAGGCGGGTGTGGGTCCTACCATACGGTGCAAAACCGTGCGTCCGGCCGGGTCTTACCCGTTCGGACGCACGAATGTGCGAGATATTACGACAAAATATGTCGCAAAAAAGACAAAATCGAGAATCCTCCTTTCGGTCATCTTCTGGCAACAACCTCAATCTCCACCAGCACGTCCCGGGGCAGCCGAGCCACCTCCACGCCGGAGCGGGCCGGGTAGGGGGCCTGGAAGAACGAAGCGTAGACCGTGTTGATTGCCTGAAAGTCGTTCATGTCCTTGAAAAACACCGTGGCCTTGACCACGTTGGCCAGGTCCAGCCCGGCGGCATCCAGTACGGCCTTGACGTTCAGGAGGGCCTGTCTGGCCTGGTCGGCCGCGCCGCCCGGGACGATATCCCCGGTGGCCGGGTCGATGGGGATCTGGCCTGAGCAAAAGAGCAGATCTCCAGCCCAGACGGCCTGTGAATAAGGGCCGATGGCGGCTGGCGCGTTGTCCGTGTTTACGATGTGCTTTTCGAACATGTGCGTGTCCTCCTTTCCAAAGATCCATGCACCATACTCCAGGCTCGAATCGAGGCCAAGGGGCGGACGATTCCGGTGTGGCGAGATTACGGCGTTGTGAAAACCGGCTACCCTTCTACCCTTGGAGATTACGCACAAGCTCATCGGATGTAACGGATGAGTCCTCCAGGAGGACATTGTTGGTATACCCAGGCAAGATCGCCGGAAAGTCTGTCCGCACCGCGGTACGCCCTACGGTAAATGAGCGGTGCGAACAGTTTCCGGTCCTCGACACATGGTGGATAATGAATGTGAAGCACTCTTCGTTTCGCGCGCCCCTGCCAACTCTCGCAATGGGCGTCTCTGCGTATCTCGCGGACTGGCACCGGGCATTCGCCGCCTTGGACCCGGCGGCCTCCATTTTTTTCGAACTGTGGTTCGACCGGGGACAGCACCTGCCCGTCGTGGAAACGATACGCATTCCCCGCAATTCCTCCACTCGTGACCGGCATGTCATCGCCTTGTATCTTTCAGTCCTGATCAACAACATCCTGTGCGTTTACGGCGCCAGGAGGGTCAGTATCATTTCCAAAGAGGCCGAACTTCCCTTAGATATTCTGGCCGCCATGGAAAGAAATCTTTTTCAGCGGCTTGATTCCTTTTCCAACATGTCTCTGTTGTTCCTCCATGCCCTTGTCGAACGGGTCTTTCATGCCGGATTCGTGATGGATACCGATCGGATGCACGCGGCAGTCTTGCGCGAAGCATTAGATGAGCAAGCGCGCGCTCCACATGGCGGCGGAGCGGAGTCTGAGCGACTTGGCACGTCTCTGGCCGTGAACATCGGACAGCGGCTGACCAGTTGGGGTGTGGTCACCTTGGACGGTCGAGGACAACACGGCGTCGAGCGATTCACCCGCTTGGAATCCGGTTCGGGCGGTCCGGAGCAAGCTTTTGGAGTGGGCTTTGAAACCCTAATGGCCGAAATCCGCCAAACCTTGGGCGAGCAAACCCAGGACATCAAGGTCATCGGCATAAGCATCGCGGCCACGGTTGTTTCAGGAGACGTTCAGCCGGTTGGGGAGTTCGGTCTTTTCGCAGGAGCTTCCCGGGAGGAACTCGAAGGCGTCAACGAACACATCAGACGCGTCTGTCGGTCCTGCTTTCCCGGCCGACCGGTGGTCATTGTCAACGATGGCGAGGCCCAGGCGCTTTTTGCCTTCCATTTTGCCGGAGGCCGGGGCAAAATAATCGGGGCCGACTCCGCCTGTCCTGTCGGTACAGGAAAACACCTGCTCTCCCTGCGCCTGGGGGCCTGCCCCTGCGTTCACTTTCTTGATGCGCAAGGGAAATCACCAGTTGGAGTTTACGAGTACAGCTGGTTGATAACCAATCTTAATACGACACGATCTACGAAGTATTTGTGTTCAACGATACGATTCCACCTTTCCTTCTATGGCGTTGCTGCCATTGCCCATGAACTGGGGCTCTTGGAAAAATACCTCGTCGATCCGCTTGAAGCGATTTTCTTTTTTCCTGAAAAACTCGTATCGGACGATCCGACTCAAAGAAAAGACGCCAAAAGAATTTATCATATCCTTGGTGCGCACGTCGCTATGCTCGTATGTGAAATCCATCGCCGTCATCCTCTCGGTGCGGTCATGCTCCTGGGGTCGCTGGCCAACAGAATCGACCGGACGGTTTTTCCGGTCATGCGGGACGGATTCACTGCCTTCATCGACGAGCATGCCCGCGATCTTGGGAGCACCGAACTCGTCCTTGTCGATGACGCCTCTTCCCAGGCCAGCCTTGTTGGAGCGGCCTATGCTGCTTTACGGCCTGAGAGCATCCACACGGCGGATTGATCCCAGAGCGTCGCGTCTTCGGCCGCCGGGCTGGTTCGCACTGGTCGCCCATCCGGTATCTCATCGGCCTTCCTTCACGGGGGCATTTACCCCGGCCGCTTTTTGTGGAAACATCCTCCGACGTTGCGTAGCCAAGGACCATCCATGAAAGACCTCATGCTCGTACACATCTTCGGCTCAGACCGTCCAGGCATCACCGCCGCCTTCACCGTCTTGCTGGCCGACTACGGCGTGGACATCCTGGACATGGGCCAGGCCGTGATCCACGACGCCCTGTCCCTGGGCATGCTCATCCGTATTCCGGAGGGCGGTCAGGCTGCCGCCGTGGTCAAGGACCTCCTCTACGCAGCCCACGAGATGGGCATTGGCTGCAAGTTCACCCCGGTCAGTCCAGAGGGCTACCACAACTGGGTGGTGGCCGCCGGAAAGCCACGCTGGATCGTATCCCTGCTGGGGCGTACCATAAGTGCGGCGCAGGTGGCCGCAGTGTCTCAGGTGCTCACCGCCAACGGGCTCAACATCCAGTCGGTTAACCGCCTCACCGGTAGGCCTCGCCTGGACGACGCGGACAGCGACCGCCCGGCCTGCATCGAGTTCTCCGTGCGCGGCAACCCGGACGACGTGCCCGCCATGCGCAAGGCCTTCCTGAACATCGCCGCCGACATGGGGGTGGACATCGCCCTGCAGGAGGACAACGCCTTCCGCCGCAACCGCAGACTGGTGGCCTTCGACATGGACTCCACCCTCATCCGGGTGGAGGTTATCGATGAGCTGGCCAAGGCCTGGGGGGTGGGGGAGCAGGTGTCGGCCATCACCGAATCGGCCATGCGCGGCGAGTTGGACTTCCGCCAGAGTTTGGCCAGGCGTCTGAGTCTGCTCAAGGGCATGCCGGTCGAGACCCTCAACAAAGTCGCCGAACACATTCCCCTGAACGACGGGGCCGAAAAGCTGGTGCGCAACCTCAAGCGCTTCGGCTACAAGACCGCCGTCATTTCCGGCGGTTTTACCTTTTTCGGCGAGAAGCTCCAGGCTAAGCTGGGTATCGACTCCGTACACGCCAACCGGCTTAAAATCGAGGACGGAAGGCTCACCGGCGAAGTGGACGGCGAAATCGTGGACGCCAGACGCAAGGCGGAACTGCTCAAGGGCATCGCCGACAGCGAAAACATCTCCCTCATGCAGACCATCGCCGTGGGCGACGGGGCCAACGACCTTCCCATGCTCAACCTGGCCGGCCTGGGTATCGCCTTTCGGGCCAAACCCGTGGTCAAGGAGGGAGCCGGACACGCCATCTCCACCCTGGGTCTGGACGCCGTGCTCTACCTGCTGGGATTTCGGGACCTGGACATCGAATAGCTCCAGTTTCGTCAGTGGAATTTTTCGGAGCCGACCGGCGGGAGTAGCCGACAATCTTCGCACTTCTCGCCGGGAGAGATCAGACGGGCTGCGTGCCTGCCTGCTCGCGCCTGGTCCTTGAAACGCGTTCATGAGAAACTTCGGCGAGTCAGCCGGTCCGGTCATGGCCTCGCGAGCTTTCCCGCTGGACAATTATTTCTCCAAATTTCAGCTGGAACCTTCCCTGTTCGTCCCCAGTCATGTTACTCTCATTCAAAATTGTCCTGCACTTGCCTGGAAATGCAGGACAAACACGAGCAGTCACCAGGGACACACCACTACCGAGGAGGGGATTCATGTTCAAGAATATCATGGCACCGGTCACTCCATCGGCCTACTGTGAGCGTTCGGCGGATACAGCCATTGCCTTCGCTCAGAGATTCGAGGCCAATCTGGTTCTTCTGCACGTTTACGGCTCGGAACACCGGTGGGGGGAAGCGGAGCTGCTGACCAGCACAGAGGAGCTGGAGAAGATTAGGGCCAGCATCGCCAAGCACTTCGCCGAAAAGCTCAAAGGCGTGACCAGCCAATCGATCATGGTCACCCAGGGCGTCCCCCATGTGGAGATTCTGCGCGCCGCCAGGGAAATGGAATCGGACCTTATCGTCATGTGCCCCTACCGGAAGGAGGTGGCCGAGAGGGAAAAGACGCTGTGGGCCAGGGTCGGCAGCACCATGGAGCGTGTCGCCCAGCAGGCCCACTGTCCGGTGATGCTCGTTCCCAGGGCGACCCCATATGGCGAGCATGTCTTCCGTACCATCGTTGCGGCCACCGATTTTTCCATGGCGGCCGGTCACGTCGTGGACTACGCCGGCCAGATGGCCAGACACTACAACGCGAACCTGACCGTGCTCAACGTGCTGGACACCGACACCACGGCCAGAGACATGACTCAGGAGGGGATCGGCCGGGAGATTTCCGAGCGCAAGAAGCGGATGGCCGTCGAATACGGCGGTATATTGCGCGACATCAAGGCCTGCGCCTACGAGTGCTGGGAAGGTCAACCGGCTGTGGAGATTCTCAAGCTGGCCCGCACGGAGAACGCCGACCTGATCCTCATGGCCCACCAGGGCGAGGCGGACCCCGAAAAAGCCCTGCTCGGGTCTACCGTGGCCCTCGTTGCCGGGAAAGCCACATGCCCGGTCATAAGCCTCAACCATCACTTCACATTGGGCTGAAGTGTGAGATCAGGAAGACTTGCGGCGTTTACAGGAAAACACGGTATAATGATGCTAGGGCCGCCGCGAGTTGTTTGGAGGACTTCGGCCCAGGGCCAGTACGATTCAAATTCCCTGGCCAGAAGGACGTGCTGGTCCCGGGCCGTGTCAGGCGATTTTTTTGGGCCTTCATGATCTTGATTTTCATCCTGGTCATCCAGGATACGCTATAAAAAATATATATTATTTGAATTATGTTATAAACAAGGCCAAGAATATGATTGACATATACATAATGCAATCGTACAAGAGTAACATATTTAAACACACACATGCCACCCGAAATCATGCATGCCCCTGGGTAAGGGCCATACGTCTACTCCTCGTGTTGGTCTTCAGTTCGGCCGGAACATTGGCCCAGGCAGCAGGGTTCGGATTCATCGAAGTCCCCGCTGATAGTCGTGGACCGGCCCTGCAGGGCGCAGTCTGGTATCCCTGTAATGCACCTGTCGACCAGATCCAGGTTGGGCCTTTTACGCTATCAGGCGTAAAGGATGGCCCGCTGGCCGGGGACCACTTGCCCCTGGTCGTCATTTCGCATGGAAGTGGTGGCTCCTACTTGGGGCACTACGACACTGCCGAACTGTTGGCTGACGCTGGCTTTATAGTGGCAGCTATCAGCCATCCAGGCGATAGCTATCAGGATCTTAGCCGGCAGGGGCATCTATCCATCTTTGCGAGCCGCCCCATGGATATGCGGCGGCTGATAGACTACATGACCCAACAATGGCCGCTACATGCCCAATTGAATCCAAACAAAATCGGATTCTTTGGTTTTTCCAGAGGTGGCTATACCGGCCTCGTTGTGGCTGGCGGCGTGCCTGATTTTCGTCTTGGGAGGGACTTTTATGTACATTTGCATGCACCATTATGTGTATCATTGTACAGAGAAATATATAATCAGGAATTTCCGTCTCTACCAGACTCGGACCAACGCGTTAAAGCATTGGTGATTGCCGATCCATTGTGCTTATTTTTCAATGCCGACGGTCTGCGACGGATCAGCGTACCGGTACAGCTCTGGGCATCGGCATTTGGTGGTGACGGTGTGACACCGCAGAGTGTGGAAGCTGTTCGCCAGAATTTGCCTTTATCACCGGAGAGCCATGTGGTCTCGAACGCCGGACATTTTGCTTTCCTGGCCCCATGCTCACCAGCGCTAATTAAGAACGTTCCTGATATCTGCCTTGACAAGCCGGATTTTGACCGGATGGCCTTTCATCGGGACTTCAACGCAGCTATTATGGTTTTTTTTCAGAGAAACATAGGTTCATCAAACAAACTACCCTGACATAATGGCTGACATTTGGGGACAACACTCGTTATAAACGAGTTCATGAGGAACTTTGAGAATACTTATACGGCCGTCATCCTGGTGTTAAAAGAAAGATTCCTGTCAAGACAGAAGGCTTGCAATGCTTACAGTAAGAGACAGCAATTGACGTTCAAGGGCCATCGAGAAATTTCATGCGCCTATCGGCGCGTATCTCATTCAATTGTACCTGAAAATGATGTCGCAAATTGGGCTGGACCCAACAGTCGTATCACCAGGGGGCATCTGTTGAACGGGCAGATCGTTGTGTGACTTGTTCCGCCAGGTTTATTTGGCGTGGTTGTTCTCTTTGCTCGGAGTTGAGATGCGCAAATTCTTCTTCCTCGCTACCCTGCTACTTGTGAGGCTACCGCTTACAGCCTCGGCAGAGGAACCTTTTCATGCTGGGGTGGTACGTCCTTCCGTCGCTGCTGAGGCGCGCTTCGAGGTGCTTGTTTATTATCCAACGCAAGCCGACGAAGTCACGTGGCAGGCTGGGCCGTTTACGATCCCTGCGACTCATAATGCCGTAGTGGCGCCAGGGCGATTTCCCATCGTGCTATTTTCGCATGGGGGCGGTCGCAGCGGAGGCACGCCGCTCATGCTTAGCGGTCTCTCTTCGGCCCTCGCCCGGCGCGGCTTCATCGTCGTCGCACCCTTTCATGGGAAGACCGGTCTGCAAGGTCGGCCACTGCAGATCAAACAGGCGCTCAATGCCGTGCTGGCAGACCCGCGCTTCGGGTCTCATGCCGACTTGGCGCGGCTTGGCATGCTCGGTTTTTCACTCGGCACGGCTGTCACGCTTGAACTCGCGGGCGCCATTCCCAACGTGGCCCACCTGACAGCTTATTGTGCCACGCACCCGGAAGATGTCATGTCCTGCCACCACGCGCCGGACGGAAGTAATTTTCCGCAACGGGCCGACCCCGTTCCCGCGAGCAGACTGAGCCCGCCAACTCTACTTCCCTTGAAGGCGATCGTGCTGCTGGACCCGTATGCGGTGTTGTTCCAGCAGCCTGAGCTTGTTGCCGTAACGATGCCGGTTCTGATCTTTCGGCCGAACCAAAGTGAACTGCCAGGCGAAGCAAATGCGATCGGGCTCGCGAAAGCGTTACCACATCCGCCACAGTTACAAAATATCCCCGGCAGTCATTTTGTCTTCGTTGATACCTGTCCGGCCGCCTTGAAGTCAGCCTCGCCTGAAGTGTGCCAGGATCCGCCAAGCGTAGACCGCACCGCCATTCACACCACGATAGAGAAGGAGATCGCCGACTTTTTGAGTAAGAACCTATAGATCGCCTTTGGAGAGATTCCGGTCGCTTAGCCAAAGACCGAGGATGGTCTCTCGATAGCCCAATCCCGAAGAAGACAAGGGCAACAACCCTTTTCTTGGGAGCGTTTCTTATGCCGGCGAAGGCAGGAAGTGGTGCAACTTCAAAAAAATCGTCATCACACCTCAAACAACATCTCCAGATCATTCCGTGTCAAACTCTTCCAGGCCTCCTGTCCAGGGATGATCGCATCCGCAATGCCCTTCTTCATCTCCTGAAGCTTCAAGATCTTTTCTTCCACCGTGTTGGAACAGATCAGCTTGTAGGAGAACACCTGCCGTTTCTGGCCGATGCGGTGGGTGCGGTCGGTGGCCTGGTTTTCCACGGCGGGGTTCCACCATGGATCGTAGTGGATGACGTAGTCGGCGCTGGTCAGGTTGATGCCCGTGCCGCCTGCCTTCAGCGAGATCAGGAAGATGGGGATATCCGGGCTTTCGTTGAAGCGGTCCACCTGTTCGAAGCGGTCCTTGCTGGAACCGTCCAGGTAGGCGAAGGGTGTCTGGTTAATCTGCAGCCAGCTGCGGATGATGTGCAGCATCTGCACGAACTGCGAGAACACCAGCACCTTGTGGCCTTCTTCCACGATATCCGTGACCAGGTCTTTGAAGGTGTCGAACTTGCCTGATGGCAGGTTGGTGTTCACTCCGGGCATATCCAGCTTGAGCAGTCTGGGATGGCAGCAGATCTGACGTAACTTGAGCAGCGCGTCCAGGATGGACATCTGGGACTTGGCCAAACCCTTTTGGTCCACGTCTTTGAGTACTTGGTCCCTGAGCTTCTTGGCCAACTGGGCGTACAGTTCGGCCTGTTCCTCGATCAAGGCACAGTACTGGACGTTTTCCACCTTGGGCGGCAGGTCCTTGGCCACCTCGGCCTTGGTGCGGCGCAGGATGAAGGGTTTCACCCGGCCGCGCAAGTAGTCGAGGGTCTCCTCGTCGCCGTCCTTGATGGGCTTGACGATACCGCGCTGGAAGGAGTTCTGGCTGCCCAGGAAACCGGGCATAAGGAACTCGAAGAGGCTCCACAGCTCGAAGAGGTTGTTCTCGATGGGAGTGCCGGACAGGCACAGGCGCAGCTTGCCCTTGAGGCGACGCACGGAGCGAGCCGTGATAGTGTTTGGGTTCTTGATGTTCTGGGCTTCGTCCAGGATGATGGAGTTGAACTCGAAGTTCAAAAGTTCGTCCAGGTCGCGGCGCAGCAGGGCGTACGTGGTGACCACCAGTTGGGATTCGGCGATCTTCTTGAACATGCCCTCGCGCTTGGCCCCATAGACGATGAGGCGCTTGAGTTGGGGCACGAATTTTTCGGCTTCGCGGTCCCAGTTGGGCAAGACCGAGGTGGGCACCACGATGAGGTTGGGCTCCAGGTGACCATTTTCCGTCAGGTGCTGGATGAAGGACAGGGTCTGCACGGTCTTGCCAAGGCCCATTTCGTCGGCCAGGATGCCTCCAAACCCGTACTCGCGCAGGAAGTTCAGGTAGGAGAGCCCCTGCAGTTGGTAGGGGCGCAAGGATGCGTTCAGGTGCACAGGGGCCTTGAGGGGGACGATCTCCTCGAAACTGTGGATCTTCTCGCGCAGGTTGTTCCAGAAGGAGTCGGTGGTGGCCTCGGGCAGATCGTCGAGAATCTTGTCCAGGACCGGAGCCTCGAACTGCTTGAAGCGCTTTTGGGGCGGCTTGTCCGGATCGTAGCCCAGGGCGCGCAGCTTGTGGCCGATTCGCTTGAGCCAGCTCTCGGGCAGACTGGTGTAGGAGCCGTCCTTCAGCTGCACGTAGCGCTTGCCCTGGGTCCAGGCTTTCCAGATCTTGTCGATGGGTACCCGCTGTTCGTCGTACTGTACGGACAGTTCCAGGTCGAACCACTTCTCCTTCTCGTCGGACTCCACCTCGGCTACGATGACCGGCTGGGTGAGGCGGACCTTGTAGCGGGTGAGATTCTTCTCCCCGTAGATCCGGTAATTCTCAACCAGCTTTGGGTAGGCGTCCAGGAGAAAGACAATGGCCTCCTCAGGCTCCAGGAACCAGTTGGCGTTGTTGCGCGGCTGGAAGTTCATCTCCTGGAGCTGGGAGATGAGGGATGCTTCGGCTTCCTGATCGCGAGCCAGGAGGTAGCTCTTGCCCTCGTAAGCGTAGGAGCCGGTCTGGAGCTCGGGGTTTGGGCCTTCCTGGAAGACCTCGCCGTGCTCGGTCTCATAGATGTTCTGCACCTGCAAGGTGAGCAGGCTCCCTTCCTCGTCCAGGAACAGTTTGGGGGCGTACTTGGCTGGCAGGAAGTTCGGCTGCATGCGGTCCAGGAATTCCTGCTGGCCGTGCAGGTCGGAGGCAGGGAATTTGGTCCAGACCCGGTCCAGGAATTCCGAGACGTCGGAACTCGGGATGAGCGGCGGATTTTCGACCAACTCCCGGATGAACGGAGCGGGAAGTCCGGTCTGCACGGGGTAGAAGCTTTTGTTCCAGCACACCCACAGGGGCAATTGACCGTAGAAGAAAGTCTCCTGGCCTTTGATGGAGAAGGGAGCCTTGCCAGGCCTGGCCAGGTAGATATCGAAGCGCAGGCCCTGCACGTCGTCCATGATGGGGCGCAGTTGCAAGCGCATGGTGGAACGCTCGATGCGCACCGGGCTGTCGGTGTCCTGCCAGTAGAGGTAGTATTCCTTACCTATGGACCACAAAAACCAGGACAGGAGCCCTGCCGGGATGTCCACGCGGTGGCCGCGGTAGTCCAGCAGGTGCCCGATCTGTTCCGCCACGGCGGGCAGCCCGGGCGAAGTCTCGCACCAGTCCGGGTTCTGGATGATTTGCTCCAGGGTGATTTCCTGGTGCACCTGGGAGAGCCCGGACTTGTTCTGGCGCGCCCTGTAGAAGGCCACCTGGAGCCGGCCGGGCTCGGGAAAGAAGCGGTGGATGATGTAGTGTTTGCCCGGCTCGGGCTCGAAAGCCGTGGAGAAAAAATGGCGGAAGCTCTGGCGCCACTCCACGTTCTGTTTGGCCAGGGCAGCGCTTTCCGCGTTCTTTTTCCCGTCGAGGCTCTTGACAAATTTGAGGGCCGTGGCCCCCACGTGGCGGCAGACCCCGGAGAAGGATTCCGGGCAGTTGCAGAAAAATGTGACCGTCTCGTCCTCGAGGTTCAGACCCAGTTCGGAGGTGTAAACCTGGAAATCATCCCCCTGGACTTGTCCCTCCACATCCCAGTACTGTTCGCGCTTCTTGACGTCGATTTTTTGGACGCCGTCGGCGGCGACGATTGAATGCGAACCGTCAATGATATATTCAGGAATGGTCTTCCGAACGAACTCCTGGAGAAGTTGTTTGGCTTTGCTCTCCTCGCTGGTGAGGGCCATGTCGCTCGATACTCCGTTCAAGGCGAAAAAAGTTCACGAATATCCAGTACCCATTGCCTAACCCGACACACTATGCATTTTTTTCAGCAAAGCAAGCTTTTCCCCTGCAGCGGCCCATGTTGCAGGATTTCCAAGATTTCAGGGGTGTTACTCTGTCTTTTGGGCCTTTTTTTCACCGGGTGCGACTCTCCCAGACAGGCAGCGACGCCCCAGGCCACGCCCGGCCAGGCCACATCGGTCCAGGAAGACAGCCAGCCGGTTCAGGGCGGGCGCATCGTCATGGCTACCGGCGGCGAGCCCTCGAACCTCATCCCCCCGCTGGCCACGGACGCCTCCTCGCACGACGTGGCCTCGCTTCTCTACGTCTCGCCACTGCGCTACGACAAAGACATCAGGATCGAGCCCTACGCAGCAGAGAGCTTCGAAATCCTCGATGGCGGCAAGCACCTTGTCTTCAAACTGCGCCAGGACATCCGCTGGTTCGACGGCGAACCTTTGACCGCCGCGGACGTAGAGTTCACCTACAAGCTCATGATCGACCCCAACACGCCCACGGCCTATGCGGGCGACTTTCAGGCGGTCAAAGAGTTCCGGGTTACGGGACCCTACGGCTTCGAGGTGTTCTACGACAAGCCATTCGCCAAGGCCCTGTCTACCTGGACCGAGGAAATCCTGCCCAAACACGCCCTGGAGGGTCAGGACCTGCGCACCACCAAATTCGCCCGGCAACCACTGGGCGCGGGGCCGTACAAGCTCAAGGAGTGGGTGGAGAACCAGCGCCTGACCCTCATGGCCAACCCGGATTACTTCGAAGGTAGGCCTTACATTGATGAGGTAGTCTACCGCACCGTGCCGGACCAGACCACCCAGTTCATGGAGCTCAAGGCCGGGAATCTGGATTACATCGGGCTCACACCGCCGCAGTACCTTTTCCAGACCAACGGGCCCGCTTGGGAGGTCGGCTTCCGAAAATACAAGTACCTCGCCTCGGCCTACACATATCTAGGCTATAATCTGGAACTCCCGCTCTTCAAGGACAGGCTGGTCCGCCAGGCCCTGGCCCACGCCATCGACAAACGGGAGATCGTCAAAGGGGCGCTGATGGGCCTGGGCGAGCCCACCATCGGCCCTTACAAGCCGGACTCCTGGGCCTACGACCACGGCATCAAGGACTACGAGTACGACCCCGGCCAAGCCCTCGCAATGCTGGGCTCCCTGGGCTGGAAGCGCGGGACCCCTACGGGGCCGCTCATGAAAAACGGCAGACCTTTCGCCTTCACCATCATTACCAACCAGGGCAACGACCAACGCATCAAGACCTGCGCCATCATCCAGAACCAGCTGGCGCGCATCGGTATCCAGGTGAAGGTGCGCACCATCGAGTGGGCCACCTTCATCAAGGAGTTCATCGACCAGCGCCGCTTCGAGGCCGTGGTGCTCGGCTGGACAATAGGCCCTGACCCTGACGTCTTCGACGTGTGGCATTCCTCCAGGATCGCAAAGCCAGGACTTAACTTCATGGGCTATGCGAACCCCGAGGCCGACGCCTTGCTGGAGGAGGGCCGGAGTCTCCTGGACCCTGAAAAACGCAAGCCCGTCTACGACCGATTCCAGGAAATCCTGCACGAAGACCAACCCTACTGTTTCCTGTACACACCCTACGCTCTGCCGATCATCACCGCCCGGGTGCATGGCGTAGAGCCTGCCCCGGCAGGTATCTCCTGGAACTTCAACCGCTGGTGGATTCCCTCGACCCAGCAAAGAACGACATACTCCCAATGATCCGCATTAACGAAATAATGGACAAGGTCTCGCCGTACATGGACCAGGCCGGCCAGGACCTCATCACCAAGGCCTATGTGTTCTCGGCGGCGGCCCACGCCGGCCAGACCCGGCTCTCCGGGGCGCCCTACCTCTCGCATCCGTTGGAGGTGGCCAACATCCTGGCCGAGATGCGCCTGGACGCTCCCAGCGTGGCGGCCGGTCTCCTTCATGACACGGTGGAAGACACCGTGGCCACCATCGACGAGATCGAAGAGCAGTTCAGCGAGGAAGTGGCGGACGTGGTGGACGGGGTCACCAAGATCAGCCTCATGTCCTTCGAGTCCAAGGAGGAGGCCCAGGCCGAGAACATACGCAAGATGGTCCTGGCCATGGCCGAGGACATCCGGGTCATCCTGGTGAAGTTGGCCGACCGGCTGCACAACATGCGCACCTTGGACTTCCAGAAGCCCATCAAGCGGCAGCTCATCAGCCAGGAGACCATGGACATTTACGCTCCCCTGGCCAACCGCCTGGGCCTTCACAGAATTAAAGTGGAGCTTGAAGACCTGGCCTTCAAGTACCTGAAGCCGGACATCTACGAGCAACTCCGGGAGGGCGTGGAGGACCACGAGATCCTGGACGAGACCTATATCGAGAAGGTCATCGCCATTATCAGGCAGCTCATGGAGGAGAATGGCATCAAGGGCCGGGTGCTGGGACGCAAGAAGCACCTCTGGAGCGTGCACAACAAAATGAAGGCCCAGGGTCTGGCCCTGGATGAGGTTCACGACATCGTGGCCTTCCGGGTCATCGTGGGCAGCCTCAAGGACTGCTACGCGGTGCTGGGCTTGGCGCACTCACTGTGGAAGCCGGTGCACGGCCGCTTCAAGGACTACATCTCGATGCCTAAGGCCAACATGTACCAGAGCCTCCACACCACGGTGATCGGCCCCGACGGCGAGCGCATCGAGATTCAGATCCGCACCGAAGAGATGAACCAACTGGCCGAGTACGGCGTAGCCGCACACTGGGCCTACAAGGAGCGCGGCAAGGCCGGTAAGATGGCAGCTCGCGACGCCGAACGCTTCACCTGGCTTCGGCATATCATGGATTGGCAGCGCGAGGCCACGGACTCCAAGGAGTTCATGCAGTCGCTACGCTACGATCTCTTCCAGGACGAAGTCTACGTCTTCACTCCCAAGGGCGACGTGAAGGAAATGCCCGAAGGGGCCACGCCGGTGGACTTCGCCTACGTCATCCACACCGAGGTGGGCAGCCACTGTTCCGGGGCCAAGGTCAACGGGCGGCTGGTTCCGCTGTCCACGCCACTCAAGAATGGCGACACCGTAGAGATTTTTACCGACAAGAACCGCAACCCCAGCAAGGACTGGCTCAAGTTCGTCAAGACCGCCAAGGCCCGCACGCGCATCAAGCATTGGGTGAAGACCCAGGAACGGGCGGAGGCCATAGCCCTGGGCCGGGAACTCTTGGAGAAAGAGGGCCGCAAGCATGGGGTGAATGTGCAGCGGATACTCAAGGAGGACGGATTCGCCCCGGTCCTGGCCGAATACACCTTTCCCAGCATTGACGAGCTGTTCGTGGCCATCGGTTACTCCAAGCTCACTGCGCGCCGGGTACTGCGGGCCTTTCTGCCCAAGCCAGAGTCCCAGACCAAACAGGAGGTGGCGGCCTCCGAAGCGGCCACGGCCGAGGCCGCCAAGACCAAGGTCGGTGAATCCATCCGCATCAAGGGCGTGGACAACGTGCTGGTGAGCTTCGCGGGCTGCTGCACCCCGCTGCCTGGGGAGCCGGTGATGGGTTACATCAGTCGCGGCCGGGGAGTCATCGTCCACACCCACGACTGCCCGAACCTCAAGCGCCTGGAGCCGGAAAGGCTCATTCCAGTCTCCTGGGAGGGGCAGGAAGACAAGCCCTATCCGGCCAAGATCGCCATTCTGGCTCGCAATAAGAAGGGCGTTCTGGCCAAGATTTCCAACATGCTGTCCGAGGACGGAGTGAACATCGACTCCGGCACGTTCAACTCCAACGTAGACGGGCGCACCGAGATCGTCCTGACCGTGGAGGTGAAGGATTCCGACCACCTTTACCGGAGTATCGTGCACATCCAGAAGCTGGCCGAGGTGATCGAGGTGAAGCGCATGGTGGAGGAGTCGGCGGGATAGCGCTCCGGGTCCGCGTGGATTTTTCCTGGCCTGGAATGACCGGGAAGGAATCCCGGCTTAGCCGCCCGCGTGTCTGTGAAAGACGCCGATGGTTCTGGTCAAGCGGAAGCCGCACTTCTGGTAGAAAAGAAAGGCTGGGAGGTTTTCGCATTCCGTGCTCACCTCGACCCGCGACGATCCCCTGGCTTGGGCCCAGCCGAACACCCGGTGCGCCAGATCGGTCCCCACGCCTTTTCGAGGTGTAAGGACCGACAACAAGTCGATGGTGACCTTGTCGGCTTCGGGCTTGAAGCTCACCAGCCCGTCACCGTCCACGAAATGCAACATGCCGCTTTCGCCCAAGGACTGCTCCAGCCGCCACCTGTTGAAGGCCACAATGGTCTCCTCGGCGATGCGCGGGTCGAAGGCTAGGCCGTTGAGGCGCAGGTTTACGGCGTGCCGGTCGAGCAGCGCCCCGTCCTGGTTCAGGCCGGACGACGGTTGAGGACAACGCCCAGGCAAATCCATACCCAGGTCAATTCCGGTTTCCGGCCGTGGGGATTGTCCGGGCGAATTTTCGGAAAGCTCCGCTACAAGCAGGGCGAGCAGGGATGTCTTCTGGAAGCCCAGGCAAGCCAGAACTTTGGAATTATAGACATCCTCACCCCAAAGCTGGGCCAATACGAAATTCGGTACCTCAAGGCCGGTCAGGTCGTCTCGAATGTTTTCGTAGTTCAGGCGGATCAGGCGGTAATAGTTCCGGCCGAAGATCTCGCTCAGGTCTTCCAGGCGTTCGAAACAGGAGTTGGTCACGGAAAGGGCGCCTTTCAGTTGATGGATGGGACTTGCTCTGCCAGGGATGTCGTAACCAGGTTGGGAAAGGTTACGTTGGGGGGCCGGGTGCAGGATGGGATGCCAGGACGGAAACAGGCGAAGAAAAAGGGGTCACGGCTTGTATTTGCCGCAACCCCTCAATTCTCTAGTGGTCGGGATGAGAGGATTCGAACCTCCGGCTTCTGCGTCCCGAACGCAGCGCTCTACCAGGCTGAGCCACATCCCGATGCGAGAGATGGGCTTCTAAACAAGTGGGAGAGTTTTGGCAAGCACGATTTCATGTTGTCAAAACGGCGTATGATCACGTATCTTTTTTTCTGACTTGCCATCTCCTTGTGACCCTCGACGGCTAGTTTCCTTCGACCGCGAGCCCGACTCGCCAAACGAGATAAGGATGTCATTGTGATCAGTGTCGTAGTCGTCGATGATTCGGCCTTCATGCGTAAGGCCCTCGCTTCCATGCTTGAAAAAGACCCGGAGATCCGGGTTGTTGCCACAGCCCGTGACGGCCAGGAGGGCCTGGAAGTCATCCGGAAGCACAATCCCGATGTCATTACCCTGGACATCGAGATGCCGCGCATGGACGGACTCACGGCGCTCAGGCACATCATGATGGAGATGCCCAAGCCCGTGCTCATGGTCAGCTCTCTCACCGTGGACGGGGCCGTGGCCACACTCAAGGCCATGGAACTCGGCGCGGTGGATTTCATTCCCAAGCAGCTTTCCAAGGTTTCGCTGGATATCGTCAAGATCGAGTTGGATCTTCAGGCCAAGGTGAAACAGATCGCCCGGCGCAAGTTCAGGCCGCCGGTCCTTACCCGCAAGCCCTTTGTCCCCGTTACCGGGGGCGCCGGGACCTCGTGCCACGCCGCCGAGGGCGAGCCCAGGCGGGAGTTTGTCAGACCGTCGGGGTCGCTCGTGCGTGACGTGGTGGCCATCGGAGTCTCCACCGGTGGGCCGCCGGCGGTGCAAAAGATCCTCTCGGCGCTGCCCGCGGATTTTCCGGCCTCGGTGGTCATCGCCCAGCACATGCCCGCGGCCTTTACCGGCCCATTCGCCAAGCGCCTGGACGGTTTGTGCCAGGTGACGGTGAAGGAGGCCGAATCCGGGGACAGGCTCTCCCCCGGACGGGTTTTTGTGGCCCCTGGTGGCAAACACTTGAAACTGGTGCAGAAAGTGAGCAGGGTGGAGATCGAGATCACCACGGACCCGGCCGAGGCGCTCTACAAGCCCTCGGCGAACGTGCTGGTGGGATCGGCGGCCGAGGCCGTGGGCAAGCGGGCTCTGGGGGTTATCCTGACCGGCATGGGTTCCGACGGACTGGAGGGCGTCAAGGTCCTCAAGCAGAAAGGTGGGCGTGCCCTGGCTCAGTCCGACTCCTCCTGCGTGGTCTACGGTATGCCCAAGGCCATTGTGGATGCAGGGTTGGCCGACGAGATCGTGGACATCGACGAGATGGCCCAGGCCATCATGAATAATCTCTACAAATGACCAGACGGCCGCCTGGCTAATGGGGCGGCAGCCGGGGAACTTATGGGCGAGTACGACCAATTGTTGAGCCAGCTCGAATCCGGTGACGTGGAACTTGAACGCGAGGCAGCCTTCGCCGCGGGCGAGGCCAGGATCGAGGCGGCCGTCCCGCTGCTGGCCAAGCTGGTGCAGAGCCAGAACCTCGGCGTACAGGAGGCTGCCGACCGCTCCCTGCGCAAAATCGGCGGCCCGGTGGTGGTAAGGGCCGTGGCCCCACTGCTGCGCTCCGACGATCCTCCGGCCCGCAACATCGCTATGGACGTCATGCGTGAGATCGGCGACCAGGATTTTCCCACCTTGGTCGAACTCCTGCATGACCAAGACCCGGATATGCGCATTTTCGCCTCGGACATCATCGGCTCAACGGACAACAGCCAGGCCGTCACCCCCCTGTGCGAGGCCTTGCTCAGGGATCCCGAGGTCAACGTCCGCTACCAGGCGGCCGTAAGCCTGGGGACCCTCGGCAAGCCCGAGGCGGCCAAGTGCCTGAACAAGGCCTTGGCCGACGACGAATGGGTTCAGTTCGCGGTCATCGAATCCCTAGCCAAGATACGCGACGAATCCTCGGTAAGTGCGCTGGTGGGCGCTCTGGGAAAGTCCACCGATCTGGTGGCCTCCATGATCGTGGACGCCTTGGGGGAGATCGGCAATGTCAAGGCCGTGACCATGCTCATCAAGCGCCTGGAAGAGTCCCCGGCGGCCCTTCGCAACAAGATCTGCAAGGCCGTGGTTAAAATTCTCGGCGGCAAGTCCCTGACGCTTCTGACCGAAAATGAACGCGCAAAATTCCGAGACTACCTCCTGGCCGCCCTTGATGACGAGGACACCGCGGTCCAGGACGCGGCGATCCACGGACTGGCCTTCGTCGGCGGTGAAAAAGCCTCCCAGGCCGTGCTGGAACTGAGCGCCTCCCTGGACCCGGACCGCGACCAGGACCGCCTGGAGCTTGCCATCTGCAGCCTGGCAACCATGGGAACGAGCCCGGCCCTGAAGGAGGCCGCCGCCACCGGCCAGCCCAGCGTGGCCCTGGTGGCTGTGGAAGCCCTGGCCCGCATCGGCGGACCTTCTGTCGCGGCGCTGTTCATGGACTGCTTCTGGAAGCGCGACCGGGACGTGCAGCGCGAGATTACCCGCGCTCTCATCCAAGTGGGCGGCGAGGAGGCCGTGGACTTCTTCCTGGACATGCTCGCCAGGCACGACGACGGCACTGTTCTCAAAGGCGCTCTGGCCTTCCTCGGCCAGAAGATGCGCGTGCTCCGTGCGGCCGACCCTATTTTCAACCTGCTTCAACATCCTTTCGACGACGTCAAAGAGGCTGCCCTGGACGCGTGCGTGGCCCTTGGCGGCTCGGACATGGCCCAGCGTTTTCGCGAGATGGCCAGGTCCGAAGATCCCCTGGACCGGCTTATGGCCGTGTATGCACTGGGGAAGATCGACCTGGAGGGCAATCTCGACCAGCTCAAGGCCGCCCTGGAGGACGAGGTTCCGGACATCCGCAAGGTGGCCCTGGAGGCCGTGGCGAACCTGTGCGGCCGGGACCCGGAAGGGATGGAGCTGCTAGTTTCCAGGCTCTCGGACGAGTCCCGCGAGGTGCGTCAGGCCGTGGTGGAGCAGATCGGACATTGTCCCCAGAGCGCGGGCACCCCTTACCTTATCCAGGCCCTGGACGATCCGGACGACTGGGTGCGCATCCGGGCCATGGAGGCTCTCGGAAGACGCTTGTCCCATGAGGCCGTTCCACGCCTGGTGAGCCTTCTGGAGAGTCCGAACAAGCTGGTGGCTCTCAAGGTCATGGAGACTCTGGGCGAAATCGGGGGCAACGTAGCCTTCAGGTCCCTGTTGGAAGTTCTCAATTCGGAAGACCAGGAACTTACGGAGGCTGCCGAGGCGGCCATCTCCAAGATCCAGGAAGTGCAGGGAGAGGATCGCTAATGTCCTCGCTTTTCTCCAAGACCATTTCGCTGCACAAGGAGCTCAAGATATCGGACTCCGAGTTCGTGCAGCTGCGGGACTACATCTACCAGCAAGCAGGCATTTATATCGCGGACAACCGCAAGTACCTGCTCGAGAATCGGCTGGCCAACCGTCTCAAGGAACTCAACCTTAAGAATTTCAACGAATACTACCACTTTTTGCAGTACGACCCTGGCAAGCGCCAGGAACTCAACCGCCTCTTCGAGGTGGTCACCACCAACGAGACCAGCTTCTATCGCAACCCTCCCCAACTGGCCGTGTTTCAGAACAGCGTGCTTCCCGAGGTGATCGAGAAGCAGCGCAAGGCTGGTGCCAAAAAACTACGAATCTGGTCAGCCGGATGCTCCACCGGGGAGGAACCGTACACCATCGCCATCATCCTGCACGAGGTGCTTCGCTCCGAAATTGCCTCCTGGGACATAAAGATCACCGCCAACGACCTCTCCGAGGCCGTGCTGGCCACAGCCAGACGTGGTGTCTACAATGACTACACCCTGCGCACCACTCCCAAGGAGATCATAAGTCGGTATTTCATTGCCGAGGATGGCAAGTTCAAGATCAAACCCGAGGTAAAGCGGTTGGTGAACTTCGGGCAGATCAACCTGTCCGATAGGATGATGCTCAAGAGGGTGGACCGTTCTCAGATCGTCTTTTGCCGCAACGTAATCATCTACTTCGACGACGAGATGAAAAAAAACGTGATCGGATCCTTTTACGACAACTTGCTGCCCGGAGGAAACTTGTTGATTGGCCACTCAGAATCGCTGCACAACATTTCTCGCGCCTTCAAGCCCAAGCACCATACCGGGGCTATCGTCTACTTGAAGGAAGGATAGAGAAATCAGGATGTCAGCCGAAGATCAGAAAAGGCGTCCAAGGATGGGCGGCCCCCGATGACAAGAGAGAGAGGCTTCGTGGTGGCCATCGCCAACCAGAAAGGCGGAGTGGGCAAAACCACCACGGCATTGTCTCTGGGGGCGGCGATGGTGAGGCTGAATAAGCGGGTGCTGCTCATGGATCTGGACCCTCACGGCTGCGCTTCGGTGCATCTGGGGCTCTTCCCGGAGAACGTGACCTTTTCGGTCCATGATCTGCTGTTGGCCGATGGGTTCGACCCGGAGTTGTGGAGAACGGCTGTTTTTCCTGCCGGGAAAAGCGGTATGGACGTGGTGGCCAGCAGCGTCAGACTGACGGAGTTGGACATTGACTTCAAGGGACGCGAAAATAAGGGCCTTGTGCTCAAGAACCTGTTAGCCGTGGCGGCCCGGGAATACGATTTCGTGGTCCTGGACTGCCCACCGGGCATGGGGGTGCTGCTGGTGAACGCCATAGTGGCCTCGGACCTTCTCATCATCCCGATCCAGACGGATTTTCTGGCTCTTCACGGCTTGAGGTTGATCTTCGACTCGATCCGGCTGCTCAACAAGGTATTACCCCGGCCGGTGGCCTGGAAGGCCCTGGCCACCATGTACGATTGCCGGGCGGGCGCCTGCCGAAGGGTTCTGGAGCTGGTGCGCGGTAAGCTCGGCCCCAAACTGTTCAAGACAGTCATCGACATGGACACCCAGTTCAGGGAGGCCAGCGCGCAGGGCACGGTGATTTTCGAAGTGGCGCCGGATTCGCGCGGGGCTAAGGAATACATGGCTCTGGCAAAGGAAATACTGGCCGCATGAAGACCCTGGAAAATTCTTTCGAAAGGGACGTGACCTTGCCGGAATCCGGTGGCGGCTCTCGCGAGTTCACCGACCCCGAGCGGGCCTTTCTGGAAAAGTACGTGGGGACCGGCTGGGAGAACACCCCAGAAGGACGCGCCCTGTCGCGACCCGTGACCGCCGAGCGGGTCATGGGTCCGGACGGGGGATTTCAGGCGGCGACCGGGAAGGACGCCGTCTCGACAGACGACGCTGGTGCTACGGCGCCTCTGGGAACCGATTCCGGCCTGGCCGCCAAGGCCGTTTCCGGTGAAGATGTGGAAGCCGGCCTCATAGCCGAGGAAGAACTCAGACTGGTAAGCTTCCATGTGTCCGACCAGGTCTTCGCCGTGCCGATCATGCTTGTGCAGGAAGTTCTTCGGGCCGTGCCCGCCACCAAGCTGCCCGCGGCCCCTCCGTTCCTGGCTGGCGTGACCAACCTGCGGGGCCGGATCACACCCCTCGTGGATCTGGCTCAGCTTCTCGGCATACCCGTCGCTGGCGGCGGTCAGGCGGACAATTTTCTCATCGTCTGCCGCCTCCGGGACCTGCAGATCGGACTGCTGGTTCGGGCCATCGACACCATGTACAAGGCCCCGCAAGGGGACATCGAATGGAACATCGAATCCAAAATCGGGGTAAGTGCCGACCTCATGGCGGGGCTGCTCAAGACCGGCGACAGGCTGATCACGATTCTCTCCGTCAGCCGACTGTTCCAGAAAGTGCTCAAGATTTAGGAGCCGACCATGTCCAAAACGATTTTGATCGTTGACGATTCCAAGACGGTACGCAACCTGGTGGCCTTCATCATGAAGAAGGAAGGCTTCAAGGTGGTCACGGCGGAGGACGGCCTCGACGGCCTAGAGAAGTTGTACTCCGCCGAAAAGATCGACCTGATCATTTCCGACATCAACATGCCCCGCATGGACGGTTTCACTTTCATCAAAAGCGTCCGAGAACAGGACGCCTACCGTGATATCCCCATTGTGGTTCTGTCCACAGAGGGACAGGAAAAGGATATCAAGGCGGGCATGTCCATCGGGGCCAACCTGTACATGGTCAAACCGGCTCAGCCCGAGAAGATGCTCAAAAACGTCAAGATGCTCCTTGGCTAGACGACGGCAACCCGCTTTACAGAGGTACGCATGAGCCAGGACTTCATGGATCCGGAACTCTTCGCCGATTTCATCGTCGAAGCCAAGGAACACCTCGAAACCATCGAGCCCAACCTGCTTGAGCTCGAAAAGAACCCTGACAATCTCGGGCTCCTGAATGAAATATTCAGACCCATGCATTCGCTCAAGGGCGCATCGGGTTTCCTAGGCCTCAACCAGATCAACGGGCTGGCCCACAAGGCCGAAAATATTCTCGACGAGTTGCGCAAGGGCAAGATCGCCGTGACTGCGGCCATCATGGACGTAATCCTCTCCGCCACCGACGCACAGCGGGCCATGATCGACAGCCTGGAAACCCATGGGTATGAGGGCGAAGTGGAGACAGCCTCCATCATCGCGCGCATCGAGGCCATCATGGCCGGGGACTATCAGCCGGAATCGTCCCCGGGTGGTCCATCGACCGAATCAGGGCTCGAATCGGCGCCCCTCCCGGAAACAAGCAAGGAAGTTTCCTCGGAGGACGTGCCCTCCACCGAGTCCGGCGTCGCCGAAGCCGTTTCTGAATCTTCCGCCGATATTCCAGTCCAGGAGGAGACAGTGGCCAGAGCCGCCAAGACCGCCTCGGGCGAAAGCCGGGGATTCGTCCTGCCCGAAGTGTCGCAGACTGGCCCAGCCTACGCTCTCCAGGCCATTGGGGAAGGGCATCTGACCGATTTTCTTGAGGAAGCCCAGGAGATCATCGAGAGCCTGAACTCCTCACTCCTCGAACTGGAAAAGGACCCCACCGCCGGCGGAGACCTGGTCAACGACACCTTCCGTTACTTCCACAACCTCAAGGGCAATTCGGGCATCATCGGCCATAAGGAGCTCAACTCCCTCACCCACGAAGCGGAAACCCTGCTCAACAAGGTGCGCAAGGGAGAGATGACCCCTACCCCGCGCATGATCGACCTGTTGCTCGGCACGGTGGACATGATGGAGAACCTGGTATCGCGCATCGACGCCAAGCATAACCAGGCCATCCCCCTGGAAATCTCCTTCCTGGTGGAAAAGCTGCAGCAGGCCGTGGCCACTGGAGACGTGGATTTCGGCGATCTCGCCGTGCCCGGTACGCTGGCCGAAGCGGACGCAACCAACGCCACCGGACGAGACACTGCTCCCGCCCCAGCCCTGGAACCGGAGGCTGGCCCCGCCACTAAGGAAAAACCGGAAGCCGAGCCAAAAGCGACTGAGAATTCGCCTTCGACGGATGAAGCCACATCCTCCGCCCAGGCCTTGGACGAGGAGGACAACGAGGTTTTCAAGGAGACCGTCCAGCAGCAGCTGGCCAACATTCACCTGGCCCTGAACGAGTTGGCCAAAGACAGTACCAACAAGGAATACATCGACGGCTTGTATCGGTCCCTGGACACCCTGCGCAACTCCACGGGATACATGGGGTTCTCCGATCTCAAGACCTACGCGGAGCGCACCGCCGGGCTCGTGGACCAGGCCCGCAAATCCGGCCTGGACTTCGAGATGATGCTGGATATCCTCAAGCAGGAGTGCGACATCTTGGAGGACATGCTGGCCAAGGTCCTGGTAGGACTCCAGGGGGCTCCCGAGGCCACAGGACCAGACCAGGCCCCTCAGGCAAAGGACCAGGCCGAACCACCGGTGGAGGTTAAAGGTGAGGCGAAGCCCGAACCCAAGCCTGTCGCCAAGGCAGCAGCAAAGCCCGAGCCCAAAGCGGAAACCAAGCCCGCAGTCAAGCCTGAGCCCGAACCGGAGTCCAAACCGGCCCTAAAGGCTGAGGCAAAGGCGGCCGCGAAGCCCGCCCCCGCGCCGCAAGCAAAGCCGGCCGCTCCGGACACCCCGGCCGCCCCGTCTGTCTCAGGGGCGCCCGCGGCTCAGGGCGCAGCCAAAGTGTCTTCCACTATCCGGGTGGACCACGAAAAACTCGACCACCTCATGAACCTGATCGGCGAGTTGATCATCAACCGCAACCGTTACGCCCTGCTGGCTCGGTCCCTGGAGGAGGGCAAGATCCCTGTCCAGGATATCGCCCAGCAGCTCACCGAGACCACGTACGCCATGGCCAGGCTCTCTGACGACCTCCAGGACACCATCATGAAGGTACGCATGGTGCCGGTGTCCTCGGTGTTCTCGCGCTTCCCTCGCTTGGTGCGCGACCTGTCGCGCAAGTCCGGCAAGGAAGTTGAACTCATCACCGAGGGTGAGGAGACGGAACTGGATAAGTCCGTGGTGGAGGTCATCGGCGATCCGCTGGTTCACCTCATCCGCAACAGCATGGACCATGGCTTGGAAATGGAGGATGTGCGCCGGGCGTCGGGCAAACCCCCCGTCGGCAAGGTTTGGCTGCGCGCCTACCACCGTGGCAACTCGGTGGCCATAGAGGTGGAGGACGACGGCAAGGGTATCGACCCGGTCAAGATGCGAGAGGTAGCTGTCCGCAAAGGGCTTATCGCCCCCGAGGAAGCCAAGAACCTGGACGACCGCGACGCACTGGAGCTCATCTTCATGCCGGGCTTTTCCTCGGCGGAGAAAATCACCGACATTTCCGGCCGGGGCGTGGGCATGGACGTGGTGCGCACCAACATTAAGAACCTGAAGGGCACTGTGAACCTGACCAGTGAGGTGGGCAAGGGCTCCAAGTTTACAATGTCCCTACCGCTCACCCTGGCCATCATCGACGCCCTCATGGTCATGGTCGGGGACCAGACTTACGCCATCCCCCTGGACGCAGTGTCCGAGACTACCAAGATCGAGGTCAATCGCATGACCGAGGTCAACAAGCGCAAGTGCGTCACCCTGCGCGGGGAGGTCCTGGGCATCATCGAACTGCGCGAAGTACTGGAGCTGCCGCCGCCATCCGAGGAGGAGGACAAGGAGATCGTGTCCATGGTCATCCTCCACGACAACGACCGCCGCCTGGGAGTGATTGTAGACAAGCTGTTGGAACGTCAGGAAGTGGTGATCAAGCCCCTAGGGTCTTATCTCTCCGATTTCGACACGCGCGGCCTCTCGGGCGCGACCATCATGGGCGACGGCTCCGTAGTGCTCATCCTGGACCCGCATGAGCTGTACCTGATGTCCACTTCCCAACGTGGGCCGTCGAGCATGTAAGGTCGCTCACAATGTCAGAAAGAAGGGCGGCTTCAGAAGGGGCCGCCTTTTTTTGCGCGCAAAAAAAGCCCGGACGAGCCGGGCCCTTTCTCTCTATCATGTATCGGCGCGCTACCAGACCATGCGCATCTTCACCCCTTCGCCGTTCAGATACTCTTTCAACTGGGTAATGGTGTACTCGCCATAGTGCACGATGGATGCGATCAGGGCCGCGCTGGCCTTGCCCTCGGTCAGGGCGTCCAGCATGTGTTTGGGCGTTCCCGCTCCGCCGGAGGCGATCACCGGGATGGTAACTGCCTCGCTTATCAGACGGGTGAGGGTCAGTTCATAGCCCTCTTTGGTGCCGTCGGCGTCGATGGAGTTCACGCAGATTTCGCCCGCGCCCAGAGCCTCCACGGTCCTGGCCCATTCGATGGCGTCCAAACCCATCCTCTTGCGGCCGCCATGGATGACAATCTCGTAGCCGGAAGGGATCTGCTCGCTCACCCCCGTCTTCAGTACGTCCATGCCCACCACTACGCACTGTGACCCGAAAGCCGCTGCGCCCTCGCTGATGATGTCCGGGGTTTTCACGGCCGCCGAGTTCACCGAGATCTTCTCGGCCCCGGCCAGGAGCACCGCCCGCATGTCCTCCACGGAGGAGATTCCCCCGCCCACGGAGAAGGGGATGAAGATCTGCGATGCGACCTTCTCCACCACCTTGAGCATGATGCCCCGGCCCTCGGAGGAGGCAGTGATGTCGTAGAATACGATTTCGTCCGCGCCCTGCTCGTAGTAGGCCTTGGCGGTCTCCACGGGGTCGCCGATATCCACGTTGCCCAGAAATTTCACGCCCTTGGTCAGCTTGCCGTCGCGGACGTCCAGACAGGGGATGACGCGTTTACTGAGCATTGGATACCTTCCCGCAGAACTTGGCGAAGTTGGACAGCAGTTTGAGGCCCGGGCGGCCTGATTTTTCGGGGTGGAACTGCACGGCCCACAATCCGGGGCGGCCGTGCAGGGAACAGAAATCCATGCCGTAGAAGGTCGTGCCCAGCACGAACTGGGGTTTGGGCACGGGATAGTAGCTGTGCACGAAGTAGAATTCGGCGTCGGCGTTGATATCTTCGAATATCTCACAAGGCTTGGCCAGCGTCACTTTGTTCCAGCCCATGTGCGGAACGCGGATGGGCTGCCCGTCCTCCTCGGTGAGGGCGTGGTTGAACATGGCGCACTCGCCGGGCACGATGCCCAGGGCCTTGGTGTCATTCTCCTCGGAATAGTCCAGGAGAATCTGGCAGCCGACACAGATACCCAGCAGCGGCTTGCCGGATTCGACGATGTTGCGCAGCACGATGTCCAGGCCGGTGCTGGTCAGTTCGTCCATGGCCTGTCCGGCTGCACCCACGCCGGGGAAGATCACCCCGGACGCCTTGCGCAGAGTCTGTGGGTCGGCGGTGATACGGGCATCAATGCCAAGGAAATCAAGGGCGCGACGGACCGAGGTCTGGTTGCCGGCCTTGTAGTCGAGAATGGCGAGCATGGTTTCCTCCCGTGGCCGGGTTGCTAGTAGAATTTCCGGGCCGAGGCAAGTGGACCGGACGCTTGAGTTTCCGGACGGCCTTCCCTAGTGTCGCGCCGGCCGGGGGACGGGTGAAAGCCTCCGGCGGTCAAAGGGAAAAGTCCCTATGAAATTTCCTGTTGCCTCACGCCGTTGACAAGCGGAACTGTCGATCTGGTGTGAAGGATGTTGTGATGTTGAGTATGTGCAAGGAAGGAAGTCGAACATGAAGAGATTGATTTTGACCGCCATGATCGCAGTGTCCTTTTTTTCGGTCAGTATCCCCGCCCGAGCTCAGGAAGGCGGCTATCTGGAGTGCATGGCCTGCAAGATGGTGCTCGGCTTGGTGGAAAGTTCCGCCGGGGACGACCCGGACATCACTGTGGACGCCAGCAAGCAGTGCTCCCTGCTGCCGCCCGGGGACCGCGAGGCCTGCGGGAAGTTCTACTCTACCATGGGACCCAAGTTCATCAAGGCCTTGAGGGCGCGTCGAGCCAAGGGGGAGAGTCTGGAGAACATCTGCCGGACCATGGATTACTGCGTCCAGTAAGCTCCAAACAAGGACCGGCCGGGGATAAATGTCCCCGGCTGGTCCTTGTCCCTGCCCGTTACCGGGTTGCGGACTTGCCCTGCTTCTGGTGAAACATCTTGGCTTCGGTCTTGAGCGGATTCTTGTCCAGGTGGTGAAAGCGATTCACCGCTCCCCGGGCCAGGGTGGACAGGATGCGGGGCAAGTCTGAAGCCTTCCAGGCGTCGGCGAAGGCCTGGACTTCGTGCAGGCGGGCGGCCAGCGTATATCCTTCAGGTTCATCCGGAGCCAGCGAGACATCCTCGAAGCGTACTGCCCCGGGCATTCCGATGGCGTCGGAGAGTACCATGGAGGCGGTCTCCGCGAATATCTTGCGAGCGTCCTCGGTGGATTCGGCCCGGTCTATGCGATCCCTGAAGCCTGGGACCACGGCCTGTTCAAGCTTGGTGAATGAAATCTGATGGGTCATGTGTGCCTCCATACCTCTGTGAATTCGGCGCGACGGGCGTCACGCTAGCGTCATCACTAGCAGAAAACGGAGACTGGTCAAACCCGAGATGAAGAAACATTCATAGACGGGAGAGTCTGGAAAGGGTGGGACTCTCCCTGGCCGCCAGAGGCTTTGTGCTCTGCGCTTACCGCTTTTTCCCGGGTGTGAAGCGCTTGGGGTCTATAGCGTGCTTTTTCACCTTGTAGTTGATGATCCGGTAGCTTTCCCGCAGGTCCTTGGCGGCCTGGAACATGTTGCCCTTGGCCTTCTTGAGGGCCTCGATGAGCAGTTCCTTCTCGAACTGGTCCACGGCCTCGCCGAAGGAGAGGGTGGCCTCGGTGTTGGAGCTTTCAGCGGTCTGAAGCGTGGGGGGCAGGTGGTAGGCGCGGATGACGCCGTCCTCGGACTGGTCGAAAGCCCGTTCCATGCAAGATCGCAGTTCGCGCACGTTGTCCGGCCAGTGGTACTGGCTGATGAGATCGATGGCCGGGGTGGAGATACGTTTAAACTCCCTGCCCTTGGCATGGGCGTGCTCCTCCAGGAAGTATTCGGCCAGTGGGAGCACGTCTCCGGCCCGGTCACGCAGGGAGGGTACGTGGATGGTGATCACCGAGAGGGCGTAGTAGAGGTCTTCCAGAAATTCCCCACTGCTGACCAGGTCTTCCAGGTGGGCCAGGCTGGAGGCGACGATCCGCACGTCCAGGTCCTGGGGCGTGTCCGAGCCCAGTCGCAGCGCCTGGCCGTCCTGGAGAAATCGGAGCAGAACTTGCTGGGCTTCGAGCGGGAGTTCCTCCACGTCCTCGATGAACAAGGTGCCGCCTTGGGCCAGTTCCAGCGCTCCGCGCTTGGACTGGGTGGAATTGGACTTCTCCCCCTTCTGAACCCCGACCAGGGTGCGAAGGATGGACTCCGGCGGTTCGGCGGAGCAGACCAGACTTTGGAAGGAGCGCTTGCGTCGGGCGCTTTGGGCATGCAGGGCCTGAGCCAAGTATTCCTTGCCGGTCCCTTCCTCGCCTCGCAAGAGCACGGGGGAGTCGCTCTGGGCGGCTTGATGGATCTGTCGGAGCACCAGTCGCATGCTTTTGGAGACGGCCACGACCTTGCGCCTGGCCTGAATCGAGGCTTCGGGTTCGGCTTCGGGCACCGGTCTGGGTTTGGGGTTGGTCATTTCGTCGCGCAGGCGGGTTGCTGCGATGGCAAACACCCCGGCGGCGGCTTGGAGAAAGTCGCACTGGCGTTCCAGGAACACGGGGGGAGCCTTGGGCACGTCGGCGCACAGCGCCCCCATGGCCACCTGACGGCCGGTGTACCTTTGACCGCCAGCAAGCACAGGCACGCAGACGAAGGCCAGATTTTCCAATTCCTGGGCCGGCCGGCCGTAAAAGTCCGGATGGTCGGCCATGTTCTCGACGATCATTGACCGGCGGGTGGCCAGTACCTGGCCGGTGGCGATAGGTCCGGGGCCTTGCGCCGCCCCGAAAAAGGCCTCCTGCCCGCGCGAGAGGGAGAGCCGCAAGTTCTCAAGCGGCACGTCAAGAAGCTCCAGATAGACCCGGTGATAGCCCATGATTTCGACCAGCCTGGCCAGCATGGCGTCCAGGCAGTCGCGGGCCGCGCGGGTAGGCATGGACTCGTCGAGCAAAGCTCTTAAGGCCGTGAGGGACAGTTGGGGCTGATTTTCTCCGGTCGAGAAGACGTTCATACGAAGCTCCAAGTCAGCTCAGGGCGGACCGAGCCCCGAGTCCCAATCGCGAACACGTTCATTGTGAACTCCAGCTCAGCCGTGAGCGGCCTTGGCCCCGAGAGCCAGTGCCTTGAGGTTCACCTCGGTGAGCGTTGGCTTCAGGTATTTGCGTACCGAGCGTTCCAGAGCCTCCATGCCAAACGGCAGGGCCTTGGCGGCGCATGCCGCACCGAGTAGGACGGTGTTGGCGCTCTGAGCGGCTCCGGCCTGCTCTGCCAGGGTGCGGGCCGGCAAAAACAGGACCTTGGAGGCCACGGACAGGGCCTTGTCCCGTACCTCGTCGAGATCTGGGTATGGAACCTTGCCGACGGCCACGGATAGGGGGGGCAGGGCCTCGGAGTTGGCCACGACGTGACCGCCCGGCTTCAGGTAGCACAGCGCCCTCAAGGTCTCCAGAAGTTCGAAGCCGAGCACCACGTCGGCCTCGCCGTGAGTGATCCGTGGGCTCAGATAGCCTATGAGTACCGTGGATTCCACCACGCCACCGCGCTGGGCCATGCCGTGGATCTCGCCGGAGACCACGGGCAGTCCCTCGTCCAGGGCTGTGAGCGAGACGAGCTTGGTGGCGGTCAGGGTGCCCTGTCCGCCAACGCCGGTGAGGAAGATACGTCCGCGCTGCATCTAGGCGCCCCTTTTCTTGGCCGTAAAGGACTTGTCCAGCTGCGGGCAGAACATGCATCCCGAACACAGCTCCTCGTCCACGCGTACCTGGCCGCCTTCCTTGAGGAAAGCCGGACAGGCCAATGCGGACAGCACGTCCAGGCAGCCCTCGGTGGTCTTGGAGACCACTGCCGTCTGGGGCTTGCCCTTGCCGCTCACGCGGCGGTCGTGGATGACGCAGGGAGCACGGAAAATAATCACTCTTGTTCCCGGCAAGGCCTTCATCTCCGTGAGGGCCTTCTTGGCAGCTTTATGATTGAATGGGGAGAGTGTTTGGACCTGCTCCACGCCGCAGGCGCGCACCAGCGGTTCGATCTCCACGATGCGCTCGTTGGGTCCGATGGAGGTATGCTCCACGCCCGGATGGGGCTGATGGCCGGTCATGGCCGTGGTGCGGTTGTCCAGGATGATCGTCAGGATATCGTGTTTATTGTGGAAGGCGTTGATGAGCCCGGTAATACCGGAGTGAAAGAAGGTGGAGTCGCCGATGAAGGCCACCGTGGTCTTGCCAGAGGCCCGGGCAAAACCGGAGCCGGCGGAGATGCTGGCGCCCATGCACAGGAGGAAATCGGCTGCGGAAAGGGGCGGCAAAAGCCCCAGCGTGTAGCAGCCGATGTCCGAGGAATAGACGGCGTCGTCGCCGAAGACCTCGCGCACGGTGTAGAAGGCAGCCCGATGGGAGCATCCGGCGCAGAGGTTGGGGGGGCGCACGGCTAGGTCCATATCGGGAGGGCAGTGGTCCGAAGTGCGGGCCTGGCGGCCGAGAGCGTGACGCAAGGCTTGGCGGACCATGTCCGTGGAGTATTCGCCGTGGCACGGCAGGGTCCCGTTCTTGCCCAAGACCGTGAGAGACACTCCCTCGCGCTGCAGAAGCGCCCGGACGTGTTCCTCCACCAAAGGCTCCAGTTCCTCCAGGATCAGGAGCTTCTCAAGGCCCTGGACGAAGTTTGTGATGAGGCCGTCCGGCAGAGGGTAGGTGAAACCCAATTCAAGCACCTTCACTGCCCCTTCAAGTCCCTCTTCGATGAGGGCGTCATGCAGGTAGCAGCGGCTGACGCCTGAAGCGATCACACCCAAGCCACCGCTTCCGGAGACCTTGTTCCAGGGCGAGCCCTCGGCTTCCAGGCGGATGGCGGCCAGCCGGTCCAGGAGCTTCACGTGCTGGACGCGTGAATGGGCCGGGATGGGCACGAACCGCTGAAGGTCGCGGGAGAAGGGCCTGGACGGCTTCACCTGGGGCAGCTTGCCGAGCCGGACGGGGCCGCGCACGTGATTGACCCGGGTGGTGGTGCGCAGCAGCACCGGCTGCCCCGTCCGCGTGGCCAGGTGCAGGGCGTCGCGGGCCATGTCCTTGCACTCCTGGGCCGTGGACGGCTCGAAGCAGGGCAGGCCGGCAAGCCGGGCGTAATGGCGGTTGTCTTGTTCGTTCTGACTGGAGTGGCAGCCCGGGTCGTCAGCCGAGAGGAGCACCAGTCCACCCGGGGCCGTAATATAGGCCAGGGTGAGCAGGGGGTCTGCAGCCACGTTGACCCCCACGTGCTTCATGGTCACCAAGGCAGGAAGGCCCGCGATGGCTGCGCCCGCGCCCACTTCCAAGGCCACCTTTTCGTTGGTGGAGTATTCGAAATGGTAGTCGCCTTCGCTGCTCAAACGGAAGAATGTGTCGGGCACTTCCGAGGAGGGCGTGCCCGGGTAGCAGCTCACGAATCCTACGCCGCCCTCGACGGCGCCGCGTACGATGGCCTCGTTGCCGAGCAAGAGCAGGGTCTCACCCGGGGTGTCGGCCAACAGGGGGCTTGGCATGGATGCTTGTCCTTTGGGACGGTTAGTTCATCTTGGCTTTGATCTCGGCGACCTTGGCCTCGTAGTAGGGTTTGATGCCGCCGGTGGCTGCGTCGTTCAACAACTGGTAGGCGGCCAGGGCCTCGTTCCAGGCCTGAGCCTCCTCGGCCATGCCGGCCAGCTGGCGGGCGACCACGATACGATAGGCCTTTGGAGCTTTGGGCAGGAAGTCCGCGAGGATTTTCACTCCCTGGGCCTTGTCTCCGCCCAGCGCCAGAGCGGTGGCCCGGCCCAGAATGGCCAGTTCACGCATGCCGTCCGGACCGGTGATGGCCAGTTGGTTCCAGGCTTCGGCAGCCTTGTCGAAAGCCTGCTGGTCCTGGGCGGTGCGGGCAATTTCCAGGAGGGCGGCGTCCTTGGTGGAGGCGGGGGCTTTTTTGAGGTAGGTTTCCAGGGCAGTCAAGCGTTCGGGGCCGGTCTGGGCGGCGATGATGGCCCCCAGCTCGTTTTCTGCCTTGACCTTGGCCTGCTGGGCGCTGGCGGCGTACCAGGCGTACCCTGCCGCAGCCAGCAGCAACGCGGCCAGGGCCACGGCCATGGTGCGCCAGTAATGGGAAATGAAATGTGCCAGGGGGCTCGATTGCTGCGCGGGACTCTCAAAGGTGATGTCTGCCATGGTGTGCCGTTTTTGTTTGAGGATTGAAAAAGCCCCCGCAAATCCGGAGGGCCGGGCCGAAAGGCGATTTATCTATACCCAAAGCCATCACTGTGTCAAAAGGCTCTCGTTGACGGGGAAGCTCAACCGGCGCTATCTGCATGTCTCCACTACTCTTGGAGGTCGCATGAGCATTCACGAGCAGATGGCGGCTCTGGCCAAGCAGGCCAGGGACGCTTCCCGGTTGATGGCCAAGGCCCCGGGAGCCGCCAAGGACAATGCCCTGACCATCCTGGCCGGACTTCTCGCGTCGCGCGCCGATATCCTATCAGAAGCCAACGCCAGGGACATCGGTAAAGCCCAGGCTGCGGGCATGGACGCCGCCAAGCTGGACCGCCTGCGTCTGACTCCCCAGGTGGTGGCCTCCATGGCCAAGGCTTGTCTGGACGTGGCCGCCATGCCCGACCCCGTGGGGGCCATCGAGACCATGTGGCAGCGCCCCAATGGCCTGATGGTGGGCCGCATGCGCATCCCGCTGGGAGTGGTGTGCATGATCTACGAATCGCGCCCCAACGTCACTGTGGATTCGGCCATCCTGTGCCTCAAGGCAGGCAACGCCGTGGTTCTGCGCGGCGGCTCCGAGGCAGTTCACTCGAATACTGCCCTGGCCGGGCTCCTGAGCCAGGCCCTTGAGGAGGCCGGACTTCCGGGCGCGGCGGTACGCCTGGTCCCCACTACGGACCGGGCTGCCGTAACGGAATTGTGTAAACTCGACCAGTACATCGACGTGATGATCCCCCGGGGCGGCGAGGGCCTGATCCGTTCCGTGGTGGAGGCGGCTACCATGCCCGTGCTCAAGCATTACAAGGGTGTGTGCCACGTTTTCGTGGACGAGGACGCGGACCTTGCCCGGGCGGTGGCTATCGTGGAAAACGGCAAGTGCCAGCGCCCGGGCGTGTGCAACGCCCTGGAGTGCCTGCTGGTCCACGAGAAGATTGCGGCTGCCTTCCTGCCCATGATTGCTTCCGCCCTGGGGGGGCGAGGAGTGGAGTTCCGGGCCTGCCCGGCGTCCCTGCCGCTTCTTGGCCATACGGCTAGGCCTGCCACCGAGGCCGACTGGGGCCACGAGTTCCTGGACTACGTCCTGGCCGTGCGGGTGGTGGCGGACATGGACCAGGCCCTGGCGCACATCGCAGCCCACGCATCCAACCACACCGAATGCATCCTGACCGCCAATCACGAGCGGGCCATGCGTTTTCTGCGCGAGGCCGACGCCTCCATGGTGGGCATCAACTGCTCCACCCGGTTCAACGACGGTGGCGAGTTGGGGCTTGGCGCAGAGATCGGCATCAGCACCTCCAAGCTGCACGCCTATGGACCCATGGGTCTCCAGGAGCTGACCAGCCTCAAATTCGTTGTCTTCGGGCAGGGCCAGGTCAGGGTTTAGATGACCCGCCTGGGCATCCTGGGCGGCACCTTCAACCCGGTGCACGTGGGACACATACGTCTGGCCCTGGAGATGGCCGAGGCCCTCAAGCTCGACCGCGTGGAACTCATCCCTGCCGCCCGACCACCGCACAAGGCCGATGTGGGAATGCTGCCTTTCGATCTGCGGGCGAGGCTCCTGACTCTGGCCGTCGCCGGGACCCCGGGCCTGTCTGTGAACCTCATGGAGGCCGATCGCCCGGGGCCCTCGTACACATGGGACACCCTGTCCGAGATGGCCGCCCGCGCCCCTGAGGCGGATATCCATTTCATCCTGGGCGCCTGCGACCTGCTCAACCTCCATCTGTGGCGTCGCGGCCCGGAGTTATGTCGATTTGCCAATCTGGCTGTAGCCAGTAGGGACAGGCTCGGCTCCACCGAAGTGGAGCGCTACCTGGCCGGACACCCTGAAATGGGCTGCCTGCCTGCCGGACCGGACCGATGGCGTGCACCTTCCGGAAAATTCATTGAAGTCGTGGCCATTCCTCGGCTTGACATCAGCGCCTCCTTTATACGAGAGCGCTTCCGGCACGGGTCGAACCTGCGCTTCCTCATCCCTCCTGGGGTTGAGGAGGAACTCGGACGCCAGAGGGACCACGTTCTGTCCCTGTGGTCCTGAGGCAACCCCATCCGAATAAGGTAGAGTGCGTGGATCACGTTTACGCGGGCCGGCAGTTCATCGCCTCGTGCTGTTCGGCCCTGTTCTGCCTGGCGATCATGCTGCCTCTCGCGGCCCAGGTGTCGGATATGGCCCCACAGGGGAAGTTGGCTGAAGCCACCAACACCCCGTTCCCTTCCTTCTCCTGGGACGCCTCCTCGGCCAGGGCCATCGGGAAAACCCTGACCTCCGGCTGGCTGGACAAGAACTACCCGTTTCGGGGAATGCTCATCCGCTGGTACAACTACTCTTCCGTCTATCTGTTCGGCACCATGTCTTCCAATTCTCCGGTGGTTGTCGGCAAGGACGGCTGGCTCTACCTGGCCCGGGACCGTTCCATCAACGTCCTGGAGGAACATCGGGCGGTGACGCCCCTTACCACGGCCCAGATCGAACTCCTGACCTCTGTGTTCGAGAAGCGCCAGGCCTGGTTGGCCAAACGCGGCATCAAGTATCTGGTGGTCGTGCCCCCCAATAAGGACAGCATCTATCCGGAATTCCTGCCGGATGCCTACAAGCAGATCGGCCCTGTTTCTCGCATGGGCCAGATCATGCAATATATCAACAGCCGGACGAAATTGAACGTGCTGGACCTGCGTCCGACGCTTCTCGCCGCCAAGAAAGACACCCAGGTGTTTTACTCCACGGACAGCCACTGGAACTCGAGCGGCGCGTTCCCGAGCTATCAGGCCATTGTGGAGCGCTTGGCCAGGGATTTTCCGGGGCTCAAACCCATGGACGCCTCCGAATTCTACCCGGAGGAGTTCACTTTCCTCGGCGGCGACCTGTCCTACATGGTGGGCCTGGAGGAGCTGATCACCGAGAACAAGCGTTTCATGCTTCCGAAGAGGCCACTGACCGCCAGGGGAGAAGCAACCGGCGTGTTCAAGACGGGTTACATCCAGCCGGCCCAGGCCTCAGTCAAGGACGACAAGAGCCTGCCCAGGGCTGTATTCTTCCATGATTCGTACTTCTGGGAGATCTTGGGATTTCTGGGCGAACACTTCAGCCGGGCGGTCTACGTGTGGGTCAAGCCCGGGTTGGAGGGCCACCAGAGCCTCTTCGACAAGGAACTCATTGAGGCCGAGAAGCCGGACGTGGTGGTGGACGAGATGGCCGAGCGCTTCTTCATAACGGTTCCGGAGGACCAAGCCCCCATGAAGTTGGAAAAGCAATGAATCCTCTGTCCTCGACCTTTATGAAGAAACGCTCGTCCATATCCTCCATCGCCACCTGGACTTTGCCCCGGGCAGCGATGCTGTTGCTGCCCCTGCTTGCCATTTTTTTGTGCTCCGTACGGGTGGCCGTATCCGGGACCGATCCCTTCGCCGGATTATCAGGCGAGCTGCGCATCGTCGGCAGCGACCTGGGACTGGCTGCAGTACGGGAAGCTGCCGGCAAGATCATGGCCGCTCATCCGGGGATCACCATCACCTGCATCATGACCGGGGCAGGGACCGGCAACCGGTGGGTGCGTCTGCACCAGGCCGACCTCTGCCTCTACGACCGCGATCCCGGGGATACCCCGCACCTGGGAATCCCCCTGACATACGTGCCCTACGGGGTGGACCCTGTGGCAGTTGTGGTCAACCCGCTCAACACGGTGGGGCCGCTCAGCGTGAGCCAGTTGCGCCAGATCTTCGGGAACAGGAGCAAATCCTGGAACGAAGTTGGCGGTGGGGCATACCCTGTCCTGCCCATGTTCCTGGAAGCCTCCGAGAGGGAGGAGGGTAAGCCGGATACTTGGCCAGGCAACTTCAGCGTGTCCAGCCAACCAGCCATGCTTTTTACCCTGGCGCGCAACAAGGAGTCCGTGGGCTATGTGAGCCTGAGGAGCCTGGACGCCAGCCTCAAGCCGGTGGCCGTGGACGGGGTCATGCCCGACAGGGGGGCCTTCCTGTCAGGACGCTACCGGGTGTACAGGATAATGTACGCAAGCCTGGAGGAAGGCCGGTCCCAGTTGGCCAAGGCTTTTATGGAGTATATGACCGGTCCCGAGGGGCAAATCCTTCTCAACGCCACGGGGTACGTGCCCCTGGCGGAGAAACCGATCTGGGAGAGCGTTCTCCCGGTGGCTTTTCCCAACCGCCTGGCCGAGGGTCATTAGCTCGGGCTTTACATCGGCCGGGAAAACCTTAGAATACAATCAACCCTGAATATGATGGACGAAAAAGTGTCCCCGCCCCGACCACCTCACCCTGGCCCTTCGCCTACACCTCATGTTTGAACTCTTGCTGGCCGTAGGGATCGCCCTGATCATGTCCGCCTTCTGTTCGGTGAGCGAGGCGGTGCTCTATTCCCTGCGCTGGAGCTGGATCGAACGCATGCGAGCCGAAGGCAAACGCTCGGGCGAGATCATGTACCAGATGCGCATGAACATCGAGAAACCCATCACCGCCATCCTCACGGTGAACACCGTGGCCTGCGCCGCGGGAGCGGCCGTGGCCGGAGCCCTGGCCGTGAGAGTACTCGGCGAGTCCAACCTGGTCTACTTCACGGCTGTGTTCACCGTGGTCATACTTATCTTCGGCGAGATCCTGCCCAAGACCATGGGCGTGGTCTACGCCCGCCGGCTCCTACCGGTGCTGGCCGGGCCACTCAAGATCATGGTGTCGGTTCTCACTCCGGTGATCTGGATCAGCGGATTTCTCACGAACCTGGTCAAGCCAAGATCCAAAGGGCCCGAAGCCTCCGAGGATGACATCCGGGCCATGGTCAGACTGACCAGTCGCGCGGGCAAGATCAACGCCTTGGAAGAGATGTCCATCACCAACATCCTGGCCCTGGACACCCACTTCGTCCACCAGATCATGACTCCGCGCACAGTGGTTTTCTCCTTGCCGGCGAACACGACCGTGGCCCAGGCCAGGGACGAAAACCCCCTCTGGCCGCACAGCCGGGTGCCGGTATACGAGGCGGACGACCCGGAAAACATCGTGGGCATCGTGTTCCGCCGCCAGGTATTCGAGGCCCTGGCCAACGACCAGCACGACCTGAAACTTTCCCAACTCATGAAACCGGTACAGTTCGTTCTGGACACCATGACCCTGGACAAGGTGCTCATCCGTTTCATCGAATCCCGGATGCACCTGTTCGTGGTGTTGGACGAGTACGGCGGAGTGTGCGGCGTGATCAGTCTGGAGGACGTGTTGGAGGAAATCCTGGGCAAGGAAATCGTTGACGAGACCGACCAGGTGGCCGATATGAGGGAACTGGCCATGGTGCGCAGGGAGATGCTGCTCCGTGGTCACGGCTCCGGTAAGGAGAGCTGATGGCGGGCAGCAGCAAGAAAGGCGTATACGTGGCCGCTCTGGTCCTTTTTCTCGGGGGCCTTGGCTGGCTGGTTTACTCCGGCCTGGACGAGGGCTCGGTCTATTTCCTCAACGTGCGCGAAGCCCTTGGTGTCGAGCCCGGCAAGCTTGCGCAGGCTAGGCTCTTCGGTTCCGTGGTCGCCGAGGGTCTGAGCCTTGCCCCGGGCGGGCTGGGGGTGAACTTCAAATTGGCGGACAAGGACGACCAGACTAAAACCATCCCCGTGGAATACAAGGGGGCGGTGCCGGACACCTTTAAGCCTGGCGTGGAAGTCATCGTGGAGGGGGGCATGAAGCCTGCCCAGGGTGTTTTCGCGGCCACCACACTCATGACCAAGTGCCCGTCCAAATACCAGAAAGAGAACCGTAAAGAGAGCCGGGGCTGAGAAGCCAGCCGGTTTTGGCGTCCGGATTGCCCTGCTTACAACGTTGATTTCTTCAGCCTGTTCCCAATCCACGCTGGCTGCTAGGGAGGTCTTATGCATTTCGCCGCCCATTGGGCGCTTTTGTTGTCCCTGGTCGGCTCGCTGGTCCTGGCCGGACTGGCCGCCTGGCAACTTTGGAACCGCGACACGGGATCGGTGTCCTGGCTAGAGGCTGGACAGGGTGTGATCTTCTCTGTGCTGACCGCCGTCTCGGCGGTGCTTTTCGTGGCTTTATGGAGGCGCGACTTCTCCTTCGAATACGTCGCCAGCTACACGGACACCGTGCTTCCGATGTTCTACGCCCTGACAGCCTTCTGGGCCGGGCAGGCCGGATCGCTCCTGTTCTGGGCCTGGATGACCGCCCTATTCGGTCTGGGCTTTTCCATGACCCGTGGTTACGCCCGCCTTGCGCCCGAGACCAAACTGTACTTCTGGCTTTTCTTTCTGGCCATTGAGGCCTTTTTCCTGCTCCTGCTCACCGGGCCGAGCAATCCCTTCCTCAGGCTGGCGCCCGTGCCTGCCGACGGCAAGGGGCTCAATCCGCTTCTGCAGAACCCTGGGATGATCTTCCATCCACCGCTTCTGTTCATGGGCTACGCCGGGTTCGCAGTACCCGGCTGCCTTGCCCTGGCCTCATGGATTACCGGCGAGCCGGCCTCGTGGCTGAAAAACACCCGGTGGATTACCATCTTGTCCTGGATGTTGCTCACCGCCGGGATCATCCTGGGCTGCTGGTGGTCGTACATGGAGCTGGGCTGGGGCGGCTACTGGGCTTGGGACCCGGTGGAGAACGCCTCGCTCATTCCCTGGTTCGCGGCCACCGCCTTCATCCACACATCCGTGGTGGAGACCCGCCGGGGGGCGCTCAAGCGTGCCAACGTCGTGCTGGTCGCCCTTACCCTGCTCTTGTCCTTCTTCGCCACCTACCTGGTGCGTAGCGGGGCCGTGGAGTCCCTGCACGCCTTCGGTGAAGGAGGCGTGGGTCGGCCGCTCCTGGTGTTCATCCTGTTCGGTCTGGTCCTGTCCGGGTACGTGGCCGCCACCGGCCGCCCGGCTCAGCCGTCAAGGCCCATGTCCGGGCTCAATTCCCTTCCCGGGATGATCCTGGCCCTGGCCTGGCTGCTCATGGCCTGTGCGGGCGTGGTCTTTCTGGGGACCCTGTGGCCGGTCATCTCCAAGCTCTGGAGCCAAAATCCCGTAGGACTGGACGCCGCCTTCTACAACCGGGTGTGCTCGCCGCTGTTCGTGATGGTGGGGATCATCCTGACATTCTGCCCCTGGTTCAGCTGGAAGGAGGGCTTGCGCAAGCCGCGTCCGGCCCTGGCCGCCCTGGTTGTGATGATTCTCTCGGCCGCCGGACTTTACGCCTTGGGCTACCGCAAGCCCGTGGCCCTTGCGGGCATGGCCGCCGGTGTATCCTCGCTGGCCAGCCTGGTCCTGTTGATGACCACGTCCCGGGCGGCGCGCGGCCTGAAGGGCGGGCTCGGAGCCTGGCTTCTGCATTCCGGACTGGCCCTTGTCCTCATTGGCGTGGCCTTTTCCGGGCCGTACCAGGAAGTCAAGGAGGCCATCGTCTCCCCCGGGCAGACCATCACGATCGGTGGCTACCGCCTGACCTACCTGGGCGTCGAGGAGTTGACCACGGACGGCTACACGGCCGGCCGGGCCAGGATCGCCGCGTCCAAGGGGAACAAGGTCCTGGGCGAACTGACCCCGGAGAGGCGGATCTACAAGAATTTCCCCCAGCCGTTCGCCGCAGTGTCCGTGATCCCCTCACTTGGCGAGGAACTGTATTCCACCTTGCTGGCCTACTCCTCTGACAAGAGTGCCAGTATCAAGGTGAGCGTCAACCCGCTGGTGAGCTGGTTCTGGATAGGTGGCACGCTCATGTGCCTGGCTGGTTTTCTCTGCCTGGGGCGAGCCCAGAACAGGGAGGATTAGAGTGCTGAAGCTTTCGGGCGTGGCCAAGTTCTACGGCGACCGTCTGGTCTTCAAGGGGCTGGACCTGATCGTTTCGCCCGGCCGGTCGCTTATGGTCGTGGGCGCCAACGGCGCGGGCAAGTCCACGCTGCTTCGGGTCATGGCCGGGCTGTCCAGGCCGAGCGCCGGAAAGGTGGAGACCTCCCTGGAACGTCGGGAGGTGGCCTACCTGGGCCACCAGACCTTCCTCTACGCCGAGGCCACGGCCCTGGAGAATCTTCGATTCTGGACCGGACTCCACGGCCTGGGTCACGGCGAGGCAGCCTTGCTGGGCGCCTTGGAGCGCGTCGGACTCAAGAAATTCGCCGAGGAACGCGCCGGGCACTTTTCCAGGGGCATGGCCCAGCGCCTGAATCTGGCCCGGGTGTTTTTGATCGCCCCCAGGCTCCTTTTCCTGGACGAACCGGACACCGGCCTGGACCAGGCCTCCAAGGCCGTGTTGCATCAGGAAATCGACCGGGCTCGCCAGGGCGGACGGGCCGTGGTATGGGTGAGCCACCACCTGGAGCGCGATCTTACACGCGCCGACGAAGTGCTGCACCTGGACCGGAGCCGGGCAGTCTACCTGGGACCGGTGACCGGGTTCGACGCCACGGTTATGGCCGGAGTGGACGTATGCTGATTTCCGTTGCCGGCCGTCAGCGCTCTTTCGGCCAGTCGCCCGCCGCGGTTGGGGAGGGCGCGTGCTGACCCCGGCCTTACGCATCGCCTCCAAGGATCTGCGCCTTTGCCTGCGAGGAGCCCAGGGCCTGGCCCAGACTGTCCTCCTGGGGCTGCTCATCATTTTCGTCTTCAGCCTCTCTCGCAAGCCCGGTGAAGAGGTCCCGGCTCTGGCGGCTGCGGCCATCTTCTGGCTGTCCACGCTTTTTTCCCAGGTGCTGGTGTACAGCGGCCTCTATGCCCTGGAAGAAGGCAACGGCGCGCGCCTTGGGCTGGCCATGGCTCCCATCCCCTCCCAGGCGGTGTGGCTGGGCAAAGCCCTGGCCGGGCTTGTCCTGGTCATGAGCTGTCAGGTGGTTTTTGCCGTGGCTGTCGCGGTCTTTTTGGGGCAGAATGTGGCCGGTTCGCCGGCTCTGGGAGCGGCCTGCGTGTTGGTGGTGGATATGGGCCTGGCTTCGCTGGGATCGTTCATGGGGGCGCTTGCCTCAGGCAAGACCTCCCGGGAGTCCTTGCTGACGGTGATCTTCTTCCCGCTGATCATTCCGGTGCTCCTGTCCGGAATCAGGGTGCTCGAAGGGGTCATTCTGGGCTCGGAAGCGGGGCTGGACTGGCTGGGACTGGCCTGCGCATTCACGGCCGTATTCACGGCGGCGGCTCTGGTCCTTTTTCCGTTCATCTATACAGGCGAGGAATAACATGACGGCAGTCCTGGCCGCCCTGGCGGCCCTGGCCCTGGCCTCGGCTCAGTGGTTCATCTGGATGTACGCTCCCGTGGAAGAGACCATGGGCGTGGTACAAAAGATTTTTTACTTCCACATGCCCATGGCCATCTGGTCCATGGTCAGCTGCCTGGTGGTTTTCGTCGCATCGGTGATGGTCCTCATGGGCAAAGGGAACAGATGGGACCGGCTGGCCGGGGCCGCCTGCGAACTGGGGGTGCTCTATTCCGGGCTGGCCCTGGCCACGGGCATGCTCTGGGGTAAGCCCATCTGGAACGTCTGGTGGACCTGGGACCCCAGGCTTACGACCACGCTTATCATGTGGTTCGTGTACGCGGCCTACCTCATCCTGCGGGAAAGCGAGGTCGGCGGGGAGCGAGCACCCGTGGTCCGGGCCGCTCTTGGTGTGGTGGCCTTCCTGGACGTGCCCCTGGTGTTCATTTCGGCCCGCAAATGGCGTTCCATCCACCCCACGGTGTTCGGCGCTCAGGGGTCGGGGCTCGAGCCGGAAATGCTCGTGGCGTTGGTTGTGAGCATTGTGGCCGTGGGGCTCCTTTGGGCGGCGCTCTTGTCGCTACGTGCACGGCAGCTGGGCCAGGGCGCTGCCGTCGGACACCTGTTTTTGAATCGGACGAGGTGAGGCGAACCATGGAAAAGGAAGGTTATCTGCTGGCCGCCAACGTGGCGGTATGGCTTGGCCTGTGTGGCTATGTGGCTTTCGTGGCCTCCCGCCAGAAGCGTCTGGAGCGTCGATTGAAACAACTGGAATCCTTGCAAGATGACTAGCCAGCCCCTTCGCGTGAACAAGGTCGTACTGGCCATGATGTTCGTGGGTCTGGCGACGATGTTTGCCTGGTCCTTCGTCTACCGGGCGGCCAACCCCTCGCTGGTGGCCCGCCTGGACACGCACGGTTCTGCTGGACAATCCGGCCCGGCCGGCCAGGCCGATCCGTCAGGCCCCATGGGCGCCATGGGTGGGCCCGTCATGAAGGCCGTGATCGACGCCATGGCTAGGCTCAAGCAAAATCCGGACGACCTGGAGGCGTTGCGCCAGGGAGCCGAGGCCTTCGCCTCGGCCGAGATGTGGGAAAGGGCCGGGCAATTGACGGACAAGGCCCTGGCCAAGACTCCAGACGATCCTGAAATGAACAACCTCCACGGCGTGGTCCTTTTCAAGATGGACCATGCCGCCGAGGCTGCCAAGGTTTTCGAACACATTCTCGGGCTGGACCCGGATAATTTCCAGGCCCAGTACAACCTGGGGGTGGTCTACAAGGAAGGCCTCAAGGATCAGGCCAAAGCCAAAGTCTTCTTCGATGCGGTGATCGCAAACCCCAAGGCCGACGCCGAGACCAAGGACCAGGCCAGGCAGGAAATGGCCCCGGGGTCCTGATACTTTCCTCCACGCGGCGTAAGTTTTTCCTCCGCCTTGAGTCGGGATACCGGCAATTGCCACCTCGCCGTTTCATCACTGGCGCGGCCTTCCCCGTGGTCGTTTCGCCGAGCGGAACGTTACGGAAGCGTTGCAATTTTCCGCGCGTTCGTTAAAAAACGGCTTGGCAATTCCCGGATTTTTCTTTTTTGTTGAAATCTCGGTCGATGCTTTTACAGGCGGCTGGCGCTTTCGAAGCGCAACCCAGAACCCTTTCTTCCGGAGGTAGGCAGGCATGAACTTCAAACGTGGTCTGGCCGTGGCTCTCGCCATGGTCGCGTTCTTGGCGCTCGGCAACCTGGTTCTGGCGGCCGACGTGATCAAGATCGCCGTCCCCACCCCCCTGACCGGACCAGCCGCCGGCTACGGCGACAACGTGAAGGCTGGGATCACCATGAAGGTGGATGAGGTCAACGCCAAGGGAGGCGTGAACGGCAAGAAGATCGAGGCGGTCTTCTTCGATGACCAGTGCGATCCCAAGGAAGCCGCCACCGTAGCCACCAAGATCGCCGGTGACGACGATCTCGTGGCCATCATCGGTCACCTGTGCTCCGGGGCCCACTTGGCCGGCCTGCCCAACTACGTGCGCGAAGGCGTGCCCGTCATGTCCCCCACGGCCACCAACGTGACCATCGCCGAGAAGGGCAAAGACGAGAACGGCAAGTACTGGAGCTTCCGTGATGTCTACAACGACGACTTCCAAGGCTCCTTCCTGGCCGACTACATATCCAAGACCATGGGACTCAAGAAGGTGGCCATCTTCTTCGCCAACTCCGACTACGGCATCGGGCTGAAAAGCGCCTTTACCAAGCAGGCCAAGATTAACGGCCTGGAAGTGGTCGGCGAAGAAGCCTATACGGAAGGCTCCACCGACTTCACCCCGCAGCTGACCAAGCTCAAGAGCGAGTCTCCCCAGGCCCTGTTCATCGCCGGCTACTATGCCGAGGGCGCCCTCATTGCCGACCAGGCCAAGAAGCTGGGTATGGACCTGCCCAAGTTCGGCGCCGACGGCCTGGACAACGCCGACTACATCAAGTTGGCCGGTCCCGCGGCCGACAACACCTACCTGACCACCCCGTTCCTGGCCGAGGTGGCCGGCCCGGAAGCCAAGGCTTTCATCGATTCCTTCAAGACCAAGTACAACCGCGATGTTGACTGGATGAGCGCCAACGCGTATGACGCCGCCGGGCTGATCATCGACGCCATCTCCAAAGTGGGTCCGGATCGAACCAAGATCCGCGACTACTTGGCTTCCATGAACAGCAAGGAAAAGGCGTACAAAGGTATCACCGGTCTGGTCTACTTCGACGCCGAAGGCGATTGCGTCAAGCCCGCCTACGTGAAGATGGTCAAGAACGGCAAGTTCGTCCCTGCCGAAAAGCAAATGAACTAGGCGTAACGGCCAGAGATAATTTGAAAACAGGCTGGATGACCGTCCAGCCTGTTTCGTTTCCTTCCAGGCGAACCCTGGGCGCTTGATCCCGGCGAGCGAGAGGCCGGCACAAGCACCAGCGCCCTGGTCCCCCGGGCGGATGCCCCGTCCGGCGCGTCGCAAACCCTGTTCGGAGAAGACTGTGTTCGAACAACAGCTTTTCAACGGGCTGACCCTGGGGCTCATCTACGCGCTCATCGCCGTGGGCTACACCATGGTCTACGGAGTTATCGAGCTGATCAACTTCGCCCACGGCGAAGTGTACATGCTCGGAGCTTTCCTGTGCGTGACCATGATCAATGCCCTCGGCCTGTCGCTCTTTCCGGCCATGATCCTGGCCATGGCCTGCTGCGCCGCCATTGGCGTGCTCATCGACCGCATCGCCTACAAGCCCCTGCGCAAGGCCCCGCGCCTGGCCGCACTCATCACGGCCATCGGCGTGTCCATCTTCCTGCAAAACCTAGCCATGATCATCTGGGGGTCGCGGCCCGCGCCCTTCGCCCGCCAGGCCGTGCCCCAGGCCTTCAACGAGACCGCCTTCACTCTGGGCGCGGTGAACGTCTCCGGGCTGCAACTGTTCATTTACGCAGTGACCATCGCCATGATGGTCGGCCTGACGCTCATCATCAACAAGACCAGGGTGGGTACGGCCATGCGCGCCCTGGCCCAGAACCCTGTGAGCGCCGCTCTCATGGGCATCAACGTCGACCGGGTCATCGCCTTCACCTTCGCCCTGGGGTCAAGCCTTGGCGGCGCGGCGGGTATTCTGGTGGGCATGTATTACAACACCCTGAGCGCTACCATGGGCTACAACGCCGGAGTCAAGGCCTTTGCCGCTGCCGTGCTCGGCGGCATCGGATCGGTGCCCGGGGCCATGCTGGGCGGAGTGATATTGGGCGTCGCGGAAACCCTTGGCGCGGGCTATGTGTCCTCCGAGTACCGCGACGGCCTGGGTTACGCGGTTATGATCGCGGTCATCCTGCTTCGGCCCTCGGGCTTGCTCGGCAAGAGCGTGGGGCAGAAAGCCTGAGGGAGAGGGACATGTCGAACAACATGAACATCTTCATTCATTTATGAACATGACAGGCAACAAGAATCTCCTCAAATGTCTGGGTTTTGCCGCCATCCTGGCCTTCCCAGCATTGCCCTACATCGACCAGTATGTGGTGCACGTGGCCGTGCTCATCATGATCTACATGGTGCTGGCTATGGGCCTGAACGTCCTGCCCGGCTTCTGCAACCTGCTGGACTTGGGCTACGTTGGCTTCTACGGAATCGGTGCGTACACGGCCGGCATCCTTTCGCTCAACCACGGGATGAGCTTCCTGCTCGTCGTCCCGGCCGCGGTGGTTCTAGGCGCGCTGTGCGGCGTTTTACGCGGCGCCCCGACGCTGAGGCTTTCGGGCGACTATTTTGCCATCGTGACCTTTGGGTTCACGGAGTTGGTGGTACTCTTCCTCACCAACGAAATCTGGCTCACCAGGGGCCCCATGGGTATGCCCAGCATCCCCCCCGTGGGGATGAACCTCAAGTGGCTTGGCATCAACTGGCATTATGATTTCATCAGCCCAATGAGGCTGAACCTCGCTTGGCTTGGCCTTGACTGGAAGGCACGCCTGCCCGGAGAATCGGCGTACTACTACCTGGCTCTGGTCATGGTGGCCCTGGTCTATGTAGTCATGTGCCGCATTGAGGATTCGCGCCTCGGCCGCGCATGGCTGGCCATTAAGGAAGACCCCCTGGCCGCGGCCAGCTGCGGGGTCAACCTGATGACCCACAAGACCGTAGCCTTCGCCTTCTCCGCTGGCGTGGGCGCGCTGGCCGGGTGCTTCATGGCTCCGTGGTCCACGTTCCTGGCCCCGGACATGTTCAAGTTCTGGGAATCGTTCCTGGTGCTGTGTATGATCGTCCTGGGGGGGCTTGGCAACATCAATGGTGCGCTGGCGGGTGCAGTGGTCCTGGTGGCTCTGGGCGAGGCACTGCGCGAGTTGCTGACCAAGTTCGGTCTGCCCACCGAGACCAGGTATCTGATCTACGGCCTGATCATGGTCCTCATCATGCGCTTCAAGCCCGGCGGCTTCTTCCCGTCCATCGCCGCCACCAGCAAGAAGAGCAGGCTTATTCTGGACCTCAAGGCGCGGCTCGATGCCGGTAGGGCGGGGTAGAGTATGGACGCCATTCTCAAAATCGACGGCGTGAGCAAGCGCTTCGGAGGGCTCATGGCCCTGTCCGACGTGAGCTTTGAGGTTAGCAAAGGACGAATTCTGGGCCTCATTGGCCCCAACGGCGCGGGCAAGACCACCATGTTCAACTGCATCGCGGGTATCTACAAGCCCACTGACGGGGCCATCCTCTTTGATGGGCAGGGGGGGCAGGTGGACGTGGGCGGTTCGAGGCCTGAACAGATGACCCAGATGGGCGTGGCCCGCACTTTCCAGAACATCCGCCTCTTCGGCGCCCTGTCCGTGCTGGACAACGTGCGCATCGGCCGCCACTGCCGGGCCTCACAGGGGTTCTGGGGCGCGATGCTGCGCACCGGCGCGCAGAAAGCGGAGGAGAAGCTCCTGGTGGAGCGGAGCATGGAATACCTCGACTTCGTGGGCCTGAAGCTAAAGGCCCTGGACCTCTCCAACTCGCTCTCCTACGGCGACCAGCGCCGCCTTGAGATCGCCCGAGCCCTAGCCAGTGAACCCAGGCTCTTGCTTCTGGATGAACCGGCCGCCGGCATGAACCCCCAGGAGACCGCCTCGCTGGTGGACCTTATCCACGCTATTCTGGAGAAAGGCGTCACTGTTGTGCTCATCGAGCACGATATGAAGCTGGTCATGCGCATCTGCGAACACTTGGTGGTCCTGGACCACGGGATCAAGATCGCCGAGGGCGGCCCGCGCGAGATCAGGGAAAACCAGGATGTTATCGAGGCCTACCTTGGCAGGGGGGCGTCCCATGCTTAGTCTCTTGGACGTCCATACCTACTACGGCTCCATCCATGCCCTGAAGGGGGTGACCCTGAAGGTCGAACAGGGCGAGATCGTCACCTTGATCGGGGCCAACGGCGCAGGCAAGACCACCACGCTCATGAGCGTCTCCGGGGTCATCCAGCCGCGGCTGGGCAGGGTGGAGTTCATGGGCTCCGACTTGAGCCGCCTGTCCACGGAGAAGATCGTGGCGCGGGGCATTACCCAGGTGCCTGAGGGGCGCATGATCTTCCCCCGGCTCACGGTGCGTGAGAACCTGCTTATGGGAGCCTACCTTCGGCGCGACAAGGAAGGGGTGAAGGCCGACGAGGACAGGGCCTACGAACTTTTTCCCAAGCTGAAGGAGCGCATGAAGCAGCACGGTGGTACGCTCTCCGGCGGCGAGCAGCAGATGCTTGCTATCGGACGCGCCCTCATGGCAAGACCCAAGGTGCTCCTGCTGGACGAGCCGAGTCTGGGACTCGCACCCATAGTGGTGGAGAACATTTTCGAAATCATCCAACGTATCAACCGGGAAGGGGTCACCATTCTGCTAGTGGAGCAGAACGCGCAGATGGCCCTGCACATCGCTCACCGGGGATATGTGCTGGAGACCGGCGAGGTCACCCTGGAAGGACCGGCTAAAGACTTGCTTGAAAACCCCAAGGTTCGCTCCGCCTACCTTGGCCTCGACTAATTTCGCCTGTGGAGGGCGCATGGACAAGATAATCGGCCTGGGCCTCACTTTCGACGACGTGCTTCTCGTACCCTGCTATTCGGAGGTGCTGCCTGACACGGTGGACGTCTCCACTTGGCTCACTCCTCAGATTCGCCTGAACATCCCCCTGCTCTCGGCGGCCATGGACACCGTCACCGAGTCGCGCATGGCCATCTCCATGGCCCGCAACGGCGGCGTGGGCGTCATCCACAAAAACATGTCCATTGCCCAGCAGAAGTTGGAGGTGGAGAAGGTCAAGAAGAGCGAGTCGGGCATGATCGTCGATCCGGTGACCGTGGCCCCGGACATGACCGTGAAGGACGCCCTCAAGGTGATGGCCGAGTACTCCATCTCGGGCCTGCCGGTGGTTGAGAACGACGCCCTGGTGGGCATCGTGACCAACCGCGACGTGCGCTTCGTGGACGATGCATTCACCACCGTGCGCGACGTGATGACCAGCCGGGACTTGGTCACCGTGCCGGTGGGCACGCCGTTGGAAGTCGCCAAGCAGCACCTGCACGAGCACCGTATCGAGAAGCTCCTGGTGGTGGACGACGACAAGAAGTTGCGCGGCCTGATCACCATCAAGGATATCGACAAGATCCAGAAGTACCCCAACGCCTGCAAAGACGACCTGGGCCGTCTGCGCACCGGCGGGGCGGTGGGCGTGGGCGCGGACCGCGACCCTCGGGTGGAGGCCCTGCTGGACGCCGGGTGCGACTTCATCGTGCTCGATTCCGCCCACGGCCACACCAGGAACATCCTCACCGCCGTGGAGGCCATCCGCTCCCAGTTCCCCTCCGTGCAGCTCGTCGCGGGCAACGTGGGCACCTACGACGGCGCCAAAGCCCTTATCAGGGCCGGGGCTGACGCCGTGAAGGTGGGCATCGGACCGGGCTCCATCTGCACCACCCGCATCGTGGCCGGGGTGGGCGTGCCGCAGATCACGGCCATCATGGAGGCCGTGCGCGCCTGCCGCGAGGCCGGTAAGTGCTGCGTGGCCGACGGCGGCATCAAGTTCTCCGGCGACGTGGTCAAGGCTATCGCCGCCGGAGCGGACACGGTTATGATGGGCTCCATGTTTGCAGGCACCGAGGAAAGCCCGGGCGAGACCATGCTCTACCAGGGGCGCACCTATAAGATCTACCGAGGTATGGGCTCCATCGATGCCATGCGCGAGGGCAGCGCCGACCGCTACTCCCAGGACAAGACCTCCAAACTTGTGCCAGAGGGCATCGTGGGACGCGTGCCCTTTAAGGGCGCCGTGTCCGAATCCGTGTACCAGATGGTCGGGGGGCTTCGTTCCGGCATGGGCTATGTGGGCGTCAACACCATCAAGGATCTTCAGGAAAAGCCCCAGTTCACCCGCATCTCCCCGGCCGGGCTGCGCGAATCCCACGTCCACGACGTCATCATCACCAAGGAATCGCCCAACTACCGGGTGGAGAGCTATTAAATGCAGCGCAAAGACACGGTCGTCATCCTGGACTTCGGCTCCCAGTACACCCAGCTCATCGCCCGTCGAGTGCGCGAGGCCGGGGTATACTCCGAAATCCATCCCTGCACCCTTCAGGCAGACAAGCTCAAGGCCATCGCGCCCAAGGCGATCATCCTTTCAGGCGGTCCGGCCAGCGTGGGCGACGAGGATTCCCCGCAGTTGGACAAGGCCGTGCTGGATCTCGGCGTGCCGTTGCTGGGCATCTGCTACGGCATGCAGCTTCTGGCCCACACCCTTGAGGGTGGCAAAGTGGCCGCGTCCAAGGAGCGCGAATACGGCCGGGCGGAGTTGACCGTGAGCGCGCCGAGCGTCCTCTTCGAGGGAGTGGGTATGGATGGGCCCCGCACGGTGTGGATGTCCCACGGCGACCACGTGGTGGCCATCCCCAAGGGGTTCACGGTCATCGCCCGTACCCCGAGCGTGGAAGCGGCCGCCATGCAGGACGCCGCCCGGAACATTTTTGCCCTGCAGTTCCACCCCGAGGTGGCCCACACCGAGGACGGAGAGACCATCCTGCACAACTTCCTGTTCAAGGTGGCCAAATTGCGCACCGGTTGGACCATGGCCAGCTTCGTGGAAGCCGAGGTCGCCCAACTTCGCGAGAAGCTGGGCGACGACCACGTGGTCTGCGCCCTGTCCGGCGGTGTGGACTCCACAGTGGTGGCCGTGCTCCTGCACAAGGCAATCGGCAAGCGCCTGCACTGCATCTTCGTGGACAATGGGGTGCTACGCCTCCACGAAGGCGAGGAGGTGGTGACCTACCTGCGCGAAAACTTCGACCTTAACCTCAAGTACGTCCAGGCCCAGGATCTTTTTCTGGACAAACTTGAAGGAGTGGAGGATCCGGAGAAGAAGCGCAAGATCATCGGCCACTCCTTCATCGAAGTCTTTGAGAAGGAGGCCAAGGCCATCCCGGGCGTCAAGTGGCTGGCCCAAGGCACCCTGTATCCGGACGTGATAGAGTCCGTGAGCTTCCGGGGCGGCCCTTCGGTGGTCATCAAAAGCCACCACAACGTGGGCGGATTGCCCGAGAAGATGGACCTCAAACTGGTTGAGCCCCTGCGCGAACTCTTCAAGGACGAAGTGCGCAAGCTGGCCTACGAGCTGGGCATGCCCGAGAGCATCATCTGGCGACACCCCTTTCCGGGGCCAGGCTTGGCCATCCGCATCATCGGGGCCATCACCCGCGAGCGCCTGGATATCCTGCGTCGCGCGGACAAGATCGTTCAGGCCGAACTTATGGCTTCCGACTGGTACCGCAAGGTCTGGCAGGGCTTTGCCGTGCTCCTGCCGCTCAAGACCGTGGGCGTCATGGGCGACGGCCGCACCTACGAGAACGTTTGCGCGCTGCGCATCGTGGACTCGCTCGACGCCATGACCGCCGATTGGTCGCGCGTGCCCACGGATATCCTGGCCAGGATCTCCAACCGCATCATCAACGAGGTCAAGGGCATCAACCGGGTGGTCCTGGACATTTCCTCCAAGCCGCCCGCGACCATCGAGTGGGAGTAAGCGTATGTTCGGTATCGGCTCCGGGGAATTCCTGGTCATTATGATCCTGGCCCTGGTTCTGATCGGGCCCCAGAAGTTGCCTGATCTTCTCAGGGCGTTCGGCAAGGGTTACGCTGAGTTCAGGCGCATGACTTCCGACGTGCGCTCCACCCTGGAGCGCGAAATTGAAAAGGTCGACGAGAACAGGCGCATCGAAGAGACCAGGAAGGAACTCTTTGGCGACGATGCCGGGAAACCGGCCGAGTCGGCCTTTTCCGAAACCGTCCCGACCGGGGATTCGCAATCCGGTGGCCAGCCCGACACGGCGGTCGATACGGTCCAGCCAGCTCCAGTCGAGGCTGAGCGCCCTGAAGACCAAGTGCACGCGGCGGCCCAGGCTGTTCCCGATCAATTGACTCCGGCGACCCCGGCCGAACCGGCCGGGGGACAGGCCGCCGCCTCGGTCCAGGAGAAGACCAATGCGTAAGGCCCAGATCACCCGCGCCACCAAGGAGACTTCCATTGAACTGGAAATCGACCTGGATGGGCAGGGCACGGCCGAGGTATCCACCGGCATTGGTTTTGCCGACCACATGCTGACCCTGCTGGCCTTCTGGTCCGGTTTCGATCTCAAAGTGTTTTGTAAGGGCGATCTGCAGGTGGACGCCCACCACACCCTGGAGGACGTGGGTCTGTGCCTGGGCCAGGCCCTTGCCGAGGCCCTGGGAGACAAGGCCGGGATTAATCGGGTGGGGCACGCCCGCTTCCCACTGGACGAAGCCCTGTCCGAGGCAGTGGTGGACCTTTCCGGCCGTGGCTATCTGGTTTACGAGGACGCATCCTTGCCCGCCCAGGTGGCCGGGGAGGAAAAGGACGTCTGGCGAGAATTCTTCAAGTCGCTGGCTTACAAGGGCCAGATGAACCTGCATCTTCACATGTTGTATGGAAAAAACGGGCACCATTTGCTGGAATCCGCCTTCAAGGCCCTGGGCGTCGCCTTGCGCCAGGCCGTGAGCCGCGGTGGGTCCGGAGTGCCAAGCACCAAAGGGAGCCTAGGCTGATGCGATCCAAAAATTCGATTCTCTTCCTGCTGACCCTGTGCCTCGTTTTCGCTTCCGCCTGTCAGCGCCGCGTCGCCGCTACGGAGCCCACCAAGATGAACCCGCAGTTCACCGTGGCCGTGGCTCCCTTCACCGTGGCCCATGAGAACTGGGACCTGCTGACCGGGTACATGCCGGACAAGGTCACTTCGCCCAAGGCGGATGCCCTGATCGATCTGGACGACGCACTTTTCAAGGCCATGCACGTAACCCCCGAGAGAAACGTGATCGCCGGCGCCAAGGCCAAGTCCTGCGTGGACTCAGTCCACCGCTCCCCGGATCAAAGTCGCACGACCACCCTCAAATACTGGCAGGAGGTGGGCAAGTGTTTGGATGCGCAGTACCTGCTGGTGCCCATCGTCGTTAACTGGAAGGAGCGCGAAGGCTCCGCAGTGGGCTCGACCAGTCCGGCCTGGGTCATCCTGGACCTGTACCTGATCAACGTGAAGACCGGCGGCCTGGTCAACCACTTCCACTACGACTACCAGCAGCAGCCCTTGACCGACAACATCCTGGACATGGATAAGTTCCTGAAGCGCCGAGGCCAGTGGGTCACCGCCACCGACTTGGCCCGCGAGGGCATGGAGAAGGGCCTCAAGGAGCTCGGTCTGTGATATTGTACCCGGCAATCGACATCAAGGACGGCCAATGCGTCCGGCTCAAGCAGGGCTTGGCCGACCAGGTGACCGTCTTCAACCCGGATCCGGTCGCGGCAGCCTCCCATTGGCTGGACCTGGGCGCCAAGGCCCTGCACGTGGTGGACCTGGACGGGGCCTTCGACGGCGTGCCCAAAAACATGAACCTCGTGGCCGCCATCTGCGAGCGCGCTGGGAACGTCCCGGTGCAGCTCGGCGGGGGCGTCCGTGATTTGGCCACGGCCGAGGCCTATGTGGCCGCCGGGGTCTCCAGGCTGCTCATCGGCACCATGGCCCTGGCCGATCCGAATCGGTTCTTTGAGTTGTGCCAAGCCTTGCCCGGCAAGATCGGCGTCTCCCTCGACGCTGACAGCGGCCGGCTCAAGACCAGGGGCTGGGTGGAGGACTCCGGACTCACCGTGGACGACGTGTTGCCACGCCTTGAAGCCCAGGGGGCGGCGTTCCTGGTGTACACAGACATCAGCCGCGACGGCATGCAGTCCGGGGTGAACCTCACGGCCATGGAGGTGCTTCTCTCCAAAACCCGGCTTCCGGTGATAGCCGCCGGAGGCGTGGCCACCCTGGACGACCTCAAGGCCCTGGCCCCGCTTGCAACCAAGGGTCTGGACGGGGCCATCAGCGGCCGGGCCATTTACGCGGGAACGCTTGATTTCGTCGAGGGTTCAAGATGGTGTGAAAGTTTGTAGCTTCTGACGGTAAATCCCCAAGGTATTACTCGCGCGCCCGGCTTTTCCAAGCCGGGCGTCTTTTTGTTCACGAATTGCAGCCTTTTTTTGTGAAGTTTTCTTGGAAAGAGAGTCGGATGTGGGCTATGATCGGACCAAGGGCAAGAAGCTTTTCACCGAGAGGAAACTGATGAAAACCAGAACCATCGAAGTCAAAGGTATGAGCTGCAACCACTGCGTGCAGTCCGTCACCCAGGCTCTATCGGCCATCGAGGGGACAGCCAACGTAAAGGTGGACCTGCTAGGCGGAACGGCCACCTACGACGAAACCAAGGCTGTTCCTGAGCCCGTAATCAAGGCTGCCATCGAACGCGCCGGTTTCACCGCCGGCAATTACAAGTAACTTGGGTATTGGGGGCGCTGCCCCCATTCCTCCAAAATACACTTCCAGCAAGCACATGGACTGGCGCACGGTTCCGAAAGTCCCTTCCAGCTTGCCCCTTCCGGACATGTTTCTGAACACGATCCATCCCGGATCGCGGTTATTGGACGTAGGGTGCGGCGAGGCGGGGATAGCCGGGATCGTCGAGATGGCAGGCGGGCGCTACATGGGCCTGGATGTGAATTTTCCGAGCCTTGTGCGAGCCGGGAAAAACCGCTCCGTTGCGGCAGGGGAGGGCGGCAGGCTGCCGTTCCGGGATGGCATGTTCGATATGGTGCTCTTGCGGGCCGTGCTGACCGTACTGGTGGAAACGCCTTTGGTGCTGGCCGTTCTGCGCGAGGCCCTGCGGGTTTGTCGGGGCGTGTTGGGTATCCAGGATTTCCTCCAGACCTGGGAGGATTCCCGCTACGCCGCCCGCTACGAAGAGGGACTGTCGCTCGGCCGGGTACGTGGGGTCTTTCCCGTACGCCCGGAGGGCGATGGCGGAAACCTGCTCTACTGGGCCAGGCATTTCACCCCGGACGAGTTACGGAATCTGATCCGGGAGGCGGGCGGCCGCGTGGTCCATCTGAGTGAAGCACCTGCTCCAACGCGTAGCGGCAACATCATCCGGGGGATAACCCTGCTGGCGACGGCTTAGCCGCCCATCCGCACCAACACCTTCCTGGCCCCCGGCCGCGTCGCAGCTTCGAAGGCCTCCGCAAAGCGCTCCAGCGGGTAGGTGGCCTCGATCAGCCCAGCGGGGTCCACGAGGCCACGCGCCAGATGGTCCAGGGCCAGGTCCAGGTCGCCGCAGCGCGAACCCATCAGGGTGATCTCCTGGACGACGATGCGGGCCAGGTTCAGACAGGTTTTGGCCTCGGTGGTGGACTTGAGCACGATCGTCCCTTCAGGGCGAACAAGATCAAGGGCCAGATCGATGCCTTGAGGTCTTCCCGTGGCCTCCACCACTAGGTCGAACGGTCCGGAAATATCCCCTGCAAGCGCGGTGCGGACCCCATGTGCTGAAGCTATGGCAAGCTTTTCCTGATGTTTGCCGACGAGGACCAACCCCGGGTTCACGTGCCGAAGTCCCAGGGAGATAAGAATCCCAAGTTTTCCGTCCCCGAGCACGGCCACACGGTCGCAACTCCGGATGTGCACCTGCTGCCCCACCTCCAGGGCGGCGGCCAGAGGTTCGGCGAACACGGCAGCCTCGTCGCTCAGGCTTTCCGGGACGACCCGGCAGTTGGAAACGGGCACGACGAGGTAGCTCGCAAACGCGCCATCCATGCCCAGGATGCCAAGCACCCGTCTGTCTGGAGCGTGCCGGTGGTCGCCCGGGCCAACACCGACATTGATATCCGCCGTCACTCGCCGGCCCACAAGTTCCGGCCGGGAAGGGGACGCCTCGACCACCCCCACGAACTCGTGGCCGGGCGTTCCGGTAAAGTTCATGTATCCCTTGAAGAGTTCCAGGTCGGTGTTGCAGATGCCCGCCAGAAGCACACGGATCAGGGCCTCGCCCGACGCTGGGACTGGTTTTTTCTGGGATTCCAGGGAGATGACGCTTTTGTTGAAGACCACCCGGAGCATAACGTTCCCACCTTTGTCAATTCGAGCAAGATTTTCCAATACTGCGGCTCCATCCCTCGGTTACCAGACGGAAAATTCGAAGACGGAGGTTGCGGTCATGAGCCAGGCGAACAAGCTTTTCCAGGCGGCGACGATCATCCTGCCCGGGGGCGAATTGCGCGCAGACCAGTTGGAATGGAAGGCCCACCCGACTTTTCCGGGCGTTTGGATGAAGCACCTGATAATGGGAAAGGATACCGGAGGCAGCCTCAGTTGTCATCTGGTGCGGGTGGAGAAGGGGAAGGAGATTGGCCGTCACGTGCACCACGGGTCGCTGGAGTTGCATGAAGTGCTTTCAGGTCAAGGAGTCTGTCGCATGGACGAACGGGACACGAGCTACAATCCGGGGGTGTGTATGGTCATCCCTACGGGCGCGAACCATTCAGTGGAGGCGCACGGCGAAGACTTGCACCTGATGGCCAAGTTCGCACCAGCGCTTCTGTAGCCAATGAAGAAACATCACATTTCCGCAGGCAGACATTGACCCGAGCTGGGATTCGTTGCATCCAGGGCGGATGAAATCACAAGTACACATATTCCGCCCCGACCTGCCGGGGCTCGAAATTCTCCACGTCCGGGATGCATCCGGACGCATCCCGGCGCACATGCACCTCTCCTGGTGCCTGATTGCCATTGAGCGTGGGGAGCGGATCATTACCTCGGCGGGACGAGCTTTGCACCTGAAAACAGGGGACGCGATACTCATCCCCCAGGGAGTGGCGCACGACTGCGCGAGTCTGGCCGATGGCTGCGATTTCTGGGCAATGAGCATCTGCCAGGACCTCCTTCTCCTCAGAGAGTCCAGGGCGGCGCAATCCGCTTCAAGACCGGCAGAAGGCCACTCCCCAGAGGCCATGAGCAGTGGCCAGGTCGGCCTCGCCTCGGATACGACCGGACAGGGTGGCGCCCCGAATGCATGGCGTCTGTCCGGGGCCGGGTTGGCGGATCGGCTGGTCCGGATCGCGTATGGGAAGGAGCCTTCTGGCGTGGAGTCGCTGCTGGATGACGTCGCGGCTGCCGCGAGACAGATCGAAAGGGATTACCCGGCCGCCGCTTCAAGGCCGAAGCAACCGTCCCAGGCCGTGTTGAAAGCCCGGGAACTCCTGGATGGCCCGGAGGGAACCGGATTGTCCCTGGCCGAGCTGGCCAGCCGTGCCCGGATGAGCCCCTATCACCTCGCCAGGCTGTTTACGCGCGAGACAGGCATTGCCCCCCACGAATACCGGACCCTCTCGCAGCTCAGGCGGGCAAGAGCGCTGCTCGGCCAGGGGCGTTCCCTGGCCGGGGCCGCCGCAACCTGCGGCTTCTACGACCAAAGCCATCTGACACTTCGATTCAAGAAATACATGGGCATGACCCCTGGTCAATTCGCACGGTCCATCGCATGAGCGCCGCCCCCCCCAAAGACGTGGCCGCCACGATAAACGGCGAAACCTTGCAGGCCGAATCCGCCGCTCCCGGCCGTCTGGACCACTTCTGGGCGGAGAGGCTGGCGGAACGCTCCATCACCAGGGCCAAAATCCAGGAGTGGATCAAGACCGGCTTGGCCATGGTGGACGATTTGGTGGTACGCAAGGCCTCTCATAAGCTGCACGGCGGCGAGACCCTCTTCCTGACCGTGCCCGAAGCATGCGCCGCGCCGAAGGCGGAGGAGGGCGGGCTCACGGTCCTCTACCGCGACGACTATCTGGCGGTGGTAAACAAACCCCCCGGGCTCACCGTGCATCCTGCCCCCAGCTGCCCGGAGGGCACCCTGGTCAACCGGCTGCTGCATTACTTCCCGGAACTGAAACGCATCGAGGGTGAGCGTCCGGGCATCGTCCACCGCATCGACAAAGATACCTCCGGGCTTCTCCTGGTGGCCCTGCACGAGGGAGTGCGTCTCAAACTCTCGGCCGCCTTTGCCGCGCGTCAGGTGAAAAAGACCTACCTTGCCCTGCTGCACGGCCACCCGGCCAAGGACCAAGGCGTCATCGACGCTCCCCTGGGGCGCGACCCGGCCCACAAGACCCGCATGACCGTTATCAAAGGCGGGCGTGAAGCCATCTCCTCCTACCGCGTGGTCTGGACCGCCCCGGGCGGGAAGGCCAGCCTGGCCGAAGTGTCCATAGCAACCGGACGCACTCACCAGATCAGAGCGCATATGCTGCACATAGGCCATCCGCTCGTGGGAGACGGGCTCTACGGACCAATCCAGCGGGCGGCCCTCAGGCGGGACGACCCCATACTCCAGCGTCTGGCCTCGCGCCAGATGTTGCATGCCTGGAAGCTGTCCTTCACCCATCCCGAAACCGGCCGGGAGATGTCCTTCACCTGCCCGCCGCCCAGGGACTTTTGGCGCATCCCGCTACGCCTGTCCCGGACGATTCAGCGGGTGGGCATCGTGGGCCTTCCGGGCAGCGGGAAGAGCGTGGTGCTGGACGCCCTGACAGGCAGGGGCTGGCCAACCTGGAGCGCGGACCGGTGCGTGGGGGAACTCTATGCCCGAGGCGCGGACGGCTGGCTCATGCTGCGCTCGCGCTTCGGGGACCGTTTTACGCCAAATCCCAACGACCCGGTGGACAAGAAGGCCCTGCTCGAAGCCATGCGCAGCTCGGAAGTCTTTCGCCGAGAGCTGATGGATCTGCTCTATCCTCTGATCAAACACCGCATGGAGGAATTTTTCAAGACCAACCCCCGCTTTCGGGCCGCCTTCGCCGAAGTGCCCATGCTCCTGGAAGCGGGCTGGCTGGCCGGAGGGGACGTGGATCTGGTAGTGGGCGTGAGTTGCCCGCAGGCGCTACGGCACGAACGTCTGGCAGACGGTCGCGGCTGGAACCCGGCCACCATCGCTCTGTTCGACTCCTGGCAATGGCCCGAAGCGAAGAAGCTGGCCGCGTGCGGCCATGTGGTAGACAATTCCGGAACGCTCGACCGGACCGTCCAGGAAGTGGACGAACTGCTCACAGCGCTCCTCAAGAAGCGCGCCGTGCGAGCTGCGTCCCTGCTGGCCTGGATGCGTTCCCAGAAGTACGCCTGAGGCCAGATGATTCCCCTCAAGGACAACATCCCCCGCATCCGCCGGCCCGTCGTGGTCTGGATCATCTTCGCTCTGAACCTGGTGGTGTTCCTGTGGGAGTTGTCCATGCCCCCCAGGAGCCTGATGGCTCTCCTGCAGGAATACGGAGCCGTGCCCATGCGCTTCATGAACCCCGAGTGGGCGGCCTGGGCCGGGTATCCGCAGAACTGGTGGCCGGCGACCGTCACCTACATGTTCCTGCACGGCGGCTGGTTGCACATTATCCTGAACATGTGGGTGCTCTGGATTTTCGCGGACAATGTGGAGGACGCCATGGGGCACTGGCGCTTCGCGGCTTTCTACCTGCTTTCGGGGCTGGCCGCGCTTGGCCTGCACGTAGTCTTCAACGCCGATTCCAAAATGCCGGTCATCGGGGCCTCGGGGGCCATCGCCGGGGTGATGGGGGCCTATTTCCGGCTGTTCCCCCAGGCCAGGGTCATTGTGCTCATTCCACTCCTGTTCATCCCCTGGATCGTGGAAATCCCGGCGGTGGTGTTCCTGGGGCTGTGGTTCCTCATGCAGGTGTCCTCTGGGCTCCTGTCCGGCACCAATCTGGCCGATGGGCAGTCCGTGGCCTGGTGGGCCCATGCGGGCGGCTTCATCTTTGGAATGCTTTTGGTGCGCGTTTTCGGCAAGCTCGACTGCCGCTACTGCTACCTGCCGGAAAGCAGGTCCTACGAGCGCCGGGATCTGTCCGGTTGATGACGGCCCGTATGCGCTGGACATCCGGAAGCATCTGACTTACCCCCTCCATGCCCTGATTCGCTCATATCAGGCGTCATGACCAGATTTTAACGCGAGGCCTCAATGCTCAGCATAGAAAACCTGCACGTGAAGATAGGCGACCGGGAGGTGCTCCGGGGCATCGACCTGAAGATCGACGAAAACGAGACCTTCATCCTCTTTGGCCCCAACGGCTCGGGCAAGACCACCCTGCTCATGACCCTGATGGGCTTCGGCAACTATACCATCACCCAAGGCCGGATCATGTTCCGGGGGCAGGACATCACCCACGCCACCATTTACGAGCGCGCACGGCTGGGAATCGGTATGTCCTTCCAACGCCCCCCCACCATCCACGGCCTGAAGCTCAGGCACCTGGTGGCCATGGCCGCCCAGGGCCGGGACATCGACGTGGACGCCCTGGCCAGGCGGGTGAACATGAGCGACTACCTGGAGCGCGATGTGAACGCCGGGTTCTCCGGCGGCGAGATCAAGCGCTCTGAGCTTCTGCAACTCATGGCCCAGCAGCCGCATATGGTGCTTTTCGACGAGCCCGAGTCGGGCGTGGACCTGGAGAACATGAAGCTCATCGGCCACACCGTGCGCGAGCTGCTGGGCGGCGAGTGCTCCATGGGCACTGAGCGCAGCCTGCGCCTGTCCAGGTGTGGACGCCACGTGGCCGGGCTCATCATCACCCACACCGGCCACATCCTCGAATACATCAACGCCGATCGGGGCCAGGTGATGTACGAGGGCAAGCTCTGCTGCGAATCCAACCCCCGCGACATCCTGGATCACATCAGCCGCTTCGGCTACCAGGAATGCCTGCGTTGCCTGGCCTAACCGGAGTTCCCACATGAAGCCCATAGACCTGAAAGACTTCGACTTCACCGCCCCCGCACCAGGAGAAATCCCCGATCTGACCACCCTGGACGAGTCCGACAAGCACCAGCTGCTCATGGCCGGCGTGGACGTGTCCGCCACCGCAGTCAGCGGCACCTACATGCACATGGACCATGGGGCCGTGCACTGCAATTCCCGCCAGAAAGGCGTGGAGATACTGGACATCAAGACCGCCATGGCCAAATATGACGGTCTGACGGACTACATGTGGACCCTGATCGACAAGGACAAGGACGAGTTCACCCGAGCGGCGTTCGATACGCTGCACGGCGGCTATTTCATCCGTACCGAGAAGGGCGCCAAGATCGCCGATCCGGTACAGTCCTGCCTGTTCATCAAGGGGGACATGACCGGCCAAGCCGTGCACAACATCATCATCGTGGAGGAGGACTCCGAGCTGCACATCATCACCGGCTGCAGTGCGGCTCATTCCTCCAAAGGCGCGGCCCACATGGGCATCTCTGAGTTCTTCGTGAAGAAGAACGCCAAGCTGACCTTCACCATGATCCACAACTGGGCCGAAAACACCGTGGTGCGGCCCCGGTCGGCCGGAGTGGTGGAGGAGGGGGGGGTCTACCTCAACAACTACGTGCTCCTGAAGGCCGTGCGCGACCTGCAGATGTATCCCAGCATCACCTTGGCGGGCAAGGGAGCGGTGGCCAGGTTCAACTCGGTCATGGTGGCTCCGGTGGGCTCGCACGTGGACACCGGCAGCCGCATCCTGCTTAATGCCCCGGACACCAGGGGCGAGACGATCGCCCGCACCATCACCACCGGGGGAAAAATCATCGCCCGAGGGCACATCGCGGGCAACGCCATGCCAGCCCGAGGCCACCTGGAGTGCCGGGGTCTCATCCTGGGGGGGGGCGTGATCCACGCAATTCCCGAGCTTGAGGCCACCGTGGACGGGGTTGAGCTCTCCCACGAGGCCGCTGTGGGCAAGATCGCCCAGGAAGAGATCGAATACCTCATGGCCCGGGGCCTGGACGAAGAACAGGCCACCTCCACCATCGTGCGCGGCTTCCTGAACGTGGACATCATGGGCCTGCCCGCCAAGCTCCAACAGGTGATCGACGAGACCATCTCGGAGTGCGAGAAGGACATGTTCTAAATTGAGAGTTTATCTCAGTAACATACATGAAGTTGGAAGATTGAGAAGCCACGCAAAGAACCAGCCGGTTTGAAAATGGCACGCGTCCGGGGCTTACGATCCGGCTTTGGTCAGTTCCTCCGAGACGTCCCTGAAGGCTCTCTTGCCGCCCAGGAGAACCCCGCCAAATCCTCCTCTGGGATTTCCCCAGGCGCTGCCCAGATACAATCCCGCCACTCCCGTCTTGTTGGGCCGCCGGGTCACGAAGGAGTTGTCCACACTCTGGTTGAAGCCGTAAATGGCCCCGGCCGTGTTCAGCGTGTAACGCGTGTTAGCTAATTTGCTGAGTCGTTACAAACTCCCGACTCGGGGCACGCGATAAAACAGACCGGAATGGCGTTGGCTCATTGCCGATCGCCACGCAGGACCCTGCGCTCCGGCCCCTTTGCTTGTCATCGCCCCCCACCGGGTGGTAGCTGCTCCGCATGCCGGGATTCAAGGGACATGTGGCCGGAGCGCTGGTCACCACGGGAGCGGTGCTTGGCGGGACGTGGTGGCTGCGATTCTACCGGCCAGAGCCCAAGGTCATGGCCATCATGGCCGGGCTGGCCGTCCTCGGTGCGCTGTTCCCGGACGTGGACACCAACTCCAAAGGCCGTCACCTCTACTACGGAGCGGCCGTCATCGCGGACGCCGCCCTCATCCTCCATGGGCAGTACCGCATAGCGGCCCTGCTTGGCTTCTGCGCCCTGCTGCCAGCCGTAGGGTCGCACCGGGGCTGGACGCACACCTGGTGGGCCGGTCTCATCATCCCCAGTCCCATTCTGATCGGCCCCATGATGCTTCTGGGCATGGCCTGGCAGGTCCTGCTGCCTTACTACCTGGCGGCCGTGCTGGGGTATTTCTCCCACCTGCTGCTGGACGGAACGTTCTGAGGGCCGGGCAGCGTCAACGCCCAGATCCGAACTGTATCACCAGCCCTCCCGCCACGATGAGCCCAAGGCCCAGCCAGGTGGATCCGGCCACGGCCTCGCCGAAGATGAACCGGCCGAACAGGATGCTGACCACGGCGAACACGGCCACATAGACGCCCAGCAGCCTGGAAAAATCCCAGCGCAGGGCGTTCACCAGCAGTCCATACCCGGCCAGCATGAACCCGCCCGCCAGGATGTACGCCATTCCATAGCCGCACAGCCCCTTACGGATGATGGCGTCTCCGCCGACCTCAAGCAGGGCCGAACCAAGAAAGATGACCCAGGCGAGAAGCGGCATGCCGAAAGTGTTGTCCATTGGGGGCTCCATCTGCTATCGTGCCGGATATTCAACATGTTTGTGTCCCGCGCCGCGATCTCACTGTCGCGCGCACCGCCCTCAAACAAGGCCCAGATCTACCTCTTCTCCAACTCGAAGAAATCGACCACGTCGACGCCCTGGAAGGTGAACACCACCGGAGTGCACGTCCCTGTCCGAATCAGGCGCAGCTCGCTCTTGAATTCGACTCCGGGCCGGATGCCGTATTTCTTCAAGAACTCCGGACCAGGAGGCGTGCCGCCGGAAAGGGTCAGTTCATGGATCTTCCCAGGTTCATAGAGGGAATTCGGAACCGGGACCGAGGGAGCGAAGGTAAAGAGTACCAGGTTGGGCTGGTAGGGCAGAGGGGGGTGCGCCACTTCTGGCTGAGGGACGGGCCTAACCTCGATGATGGTGATATTCCCGGGAAAACCGTCATACTCGCACGGCCCGCCGACCCGTTGCGCGAAGGCCGGGAGGGCTTCTTGAAACATTACCAGGGACACTACCTGAAGCAAGCTCCAAGCCAGAAAAAGCCTGATTTTACTAGAAGTTTCTCCTGATCTGTCCCGGTCTGGGGATAGCATCCGCCTCACCCCAGTGTGAGCCGCAGGTACAGGTCCCCCTTCCACGGTCCGAGCTTACGGCCAAGGCCCTTGAGGCGGACGGACTGGCCCAGGGTGTAGTCCCTGGGCAGGGTGAACTCCACGGTCTTCAGTTCGCCGGAAATTCCCTGCTTGATCCCCACCCGGACCTTCGCGCCCGGCAGGATGCTGGCGGGCGGGACCGGAATGGTCTGCTCATCGTCGAGTTGCTTGAGAAGAATTCCCTGGAGGCCGCCCATGAATCCACCGGATAAGTCCAGGGACCATTTGGACTTTCCCAGGCGCACGTTCAGGCTGCGGGTGGTTTCCGTCCGGCCAGGGGCCTGGGTTTGTCGGGCTCCTGAGCGGCGCAGCTCGTTGTATATGTCCTCAAAGACCTGCTTGGCGAACTGGTCCTTAAGCAGGTCCTGCAGCACATCTTCGCGACGGAAGTAGTAGTTTGCCTTCCCTTCATCCTGGGTGGAGGCCTTGGTGTAAGCGGTTCTGGCCTTCCGCCGGGTAGAGGAGTCCGGCTTGGGTGGCTCCGGGGCCTTTTCGCGCTGAGGCCGCTTGGCGGCCGCGGGGGGCTCCTCGGCCATCACCTGCCGAAGCAGCAGATAGGCTTCGTTCAGATGCTGGAACTTACGTTTGGCGAGAGCGTCGTCGGGGTTCAGGTCGGGATGGTAGCGGAAGGCCAGTTGCCGGTAGCTCTTCTTGAGCTCTTCCGGTCCGGCATCCGGGGCAAGCCCCAGGATGCGGTGGGCCTCGACCACGTTCACGGCTTGCCTATCCCGTCAAGACGCAAAGCGCTCGGGGCGTTCGGGTCGTCGCTTGCGCCGACGCCCTCTGTGCGAAGCGACTCCAGACCCTGGCGCACGAATTCCGCGTGGGGTAATTCCGCATTGATGCCCGGGCAATACTCCTGGGACATCTCCCAGCTGGAGGGATCAAGAAGATTTCCCCGGAAATAGGGCCAGGCGCGGCAGACGTCAGGGCGAGCCAGGTGAACGGCGCAGCCATCCTCAAAGAAGACGCAGAACCCATCCTCCCGCGTTCCCAGGTGGACCTTGCCCCCCCTGCGGCTGGTATGGGAGGACAGGAAGTCCTCCACGGCCAGGCCGAAATGGACGGCCAGACGCTCCTGGTCCTTGTCGGCCAGCACGATGCCTCCTTCTCCCTGGCAGCAGTGGCCGCAACGGCGGCATTGGAAAGCGGACATGGTTGCGCTCATGTCAGGCAGCGCGCAACAGGCGGTGGTGTTCGACCATCAGGCAGAGATCCTCCAGCACCATGACGGGGGTTCCGGACAGGATGGATCTGGCCTCGGGGCTGGCGATGCCCGACTGCATCCAGAAGATCGTGGGCGGCGTGGGCAGTTCCAGGGTTTCCCGGGCATGCCCGGCGCAATGCTCCGACGCTCTGAAAAGATTTACAATGTCAATGCGCCCGGGGATATCCTGAAGTTTCACGTATGTGGGCAGGCCCCAGACGTTCTGGCGCACGGGATGGACCGGATAGACCGTGAATCCCGCTTGGAGGAGATAACGTCCCACGCGGTCCACCGGACTGCCTGGTTTGTCCTTGGCCCCAATGATGGCCACAGAGGAGCACCCGCTCAGAACTTCGCGTATCACGGCGTCATCAACTAGCATCCATGCCGCCTTTTTCCATGAAGTGCGTAACTTTTAGGCCGCAAGCCACCCGTCGGACATTCTAACCGCAAAGTACGTCCGCCCTCAAGGAGAATGTCCGGTCGGACGCCACACTGGCTGGATCAAGCTGGTTGCCGAGCACCGGTTTGGGCAGTAAGGGTCTCCGGGCGCGGAAGCGTCCAACACCAGCCGGAGAGTAAAGCCATGTTCGAATCCATGGAAGTGATGCCCGCCGGGGAAATCGCCCGGCGTCACCAGGCCTGCCGCGCCATTTTGGCCAAGTCCCTTCCCGAAGCTGGGGGGCTGGTAGTGTTTTCCCGGCTGGCCATCTATTATTTGACCGGGACCTTCGCCAACGGCGTGTTCTGGCTACCCCGCGAAGGCAGATCCGTGCTCATGATCCGCAAGGGCATCGAGCGGTCCAGGCTGGAATCTCCCGTCGAGTCCATCGTGACCTTCCGCTCCTATTCCGACATCCCGGGTCTGTGCGCCGAGGCCGGATCGCCCCTGTCCCCGGTGCTGGCGGCCGAGATGAACGGGCTGTCCTGGAGCCTGTCGGGCCTCTTGACCTCGCGTCTGAAGGACATGCGCTTCCTGCCGGGGGATATGGTCCTTTCCCGGGTTCAGGCTGCAAAGAGCGAGTGGGAGCTGAACAAGATGCGCTTGTGCGGGGCGCGTCACGCAAAGGCCATGGCCGAACTGCTGCCAGGGCGTCTTCGACCCGGCATGACCGAGCGCGAGGTGTCCCACATGGTGTGGGAGGCATTCTTCGAACTCGGTCACCAGGGGATCATGCGCATGAGCGCTCACGGCGAGGAAATCTTCCTGGGCCACGTCTCGGCCGGGGATTCGGGCAACTACCCCAGCGTGTTCAACGGCCCTCTGGGGTTACGGGGAGAACACCCGGCCGTTCCCTTCATGGGGTACGCCGGGAAGGTCTGGCGACGCTTCGAACCGTTGAGCGTGGATTGCGGCTTCGCCTTGGAAGGCTACAACACGGACAAGACCCAAGTGTACTGGTCAGGTCCGGGGGGGTCCACGCCGGAGGCGGTGGCCAGCGCCCATTCGTTCTGCATGGACGTGCAGGCCTACGTGGCCGAGCATCTGAAACCGGGAATGATCCCAAGCGAGATCTATGCCCACTGTCTGGAATGGGCCGGAAAGGAGGGGTTTGCCGATGGGTTCATGGGCCTTGGCGGCAACAAGGTGCCGTTCCTCGGCCATGGCATCGGCTTGGTGATCGACGCTTGGCCCGTGTTGGCCAAGGGGTTCGACGAGCCCTTCGAGGCCGGGATGGTCATGGCCGTGGAGCCCAAGATGGGTATCCCTGGTGTGGGCATGGTCGGTGTGGAGAACACCTTCGAGGTCACGGTCTCAGGGGGCGTCTGCCTCACTGGAGACAGATTCGGGATCATCACGGTGGAGTAGTGCATCTCCGGTCCGCCGCCATCCGGCCCGCAAGGGGGGATGGGCGGATCGGAAAGAGTCATTCTTTTGCTTCCAGGGCGTCCATAAGGCTGATGGTCAGCCGGAGAAAGTCCGCCTCGGTGATGATGCCCACCAGCTTTCCGCCATCGACCACGGGAAGACAGCCGTATTTGTGCTCCAGGAGCATCTGGGCCGCGTCACGCAGCAGGTGGCTGGGAGATACGGTAATCACGTCGTCGCGCATGATCTCGCGCAGGGGGATGCCGGCGTCCAATTCGTCCTGGGTCGAGTCGTCGATGTCCGAGAGCTTGGACACGGCCAAAGCCAGCATGTCCCTGTGGGTGATCAGACCGATGAAGGCGTCGTTGGCGTCCACAATGGGCACGTGGCGCACCCGGGCCATCTCCATGATCTGTTTGGCCGTATAGAGCGTGTCCGACTCCAGCAGGGTGAACAATTGGGTGGTCATAAGATCGCCGACGGTAAGCATGGTCGTTCTCCTGGTTTTCGATTTGACTTGTACCAAGTACATACCCGTCTGTAAACCGTGGCCGCCGCCTCCCCGGCCTGTTGGTCCGGTCTTTTTCGCTTAGGGCGCGGCAAGCGTCTGGCGTCCCGGCAAAAAAAGAGGTAATTTCCTTGGCCGCCACGCCGGAGAAGCCCTTGGAAGTCGATCCCAAACGCAGTCGAGCACGCATGGTGCGCGATCAGATCATCGCCAGAGGGGTGTCGTCCCCGGCCGTGCTCGCTGCCGTGCGCAAGGTGCCACGCCATCTGTTCGTCGAGGAGGCCCTCAAACCCCAGGCCTACGAGGACCACCCCCTGCCCCTGGGCTTCGGACAGACCATATCACAACCCTACGTGGTGGCCTGGATGACCGAGCTCCTGGAGATCCTACCCGGCATGAACGTGCTTGAAGTCGGCACGGGCTCGGGCTACCAGACTGCGGTCCTGGCGGAGATGGGGGTCGTGGTCTACAGCGTGGAGCGTGTTCCCGAACTGCACGCCCTGACCAGGAACCGCCTAGCCGCCATGGGATACGGCAACGTGCACCTGAAGCTCGACGACGGCACCCTCGGCTGGCCGGAGAGGGCACCCTTCGACCGCATCCTGGTCACTGCCGGAGGCCCCAGGGTTCCGGATCCCTACCTTGATCAGCTGGCTGACCCTGGCCGGATGGTCATCCCCGTGGGGACGGAGAGGCGCAGCCAGACCCTGACGGTTCTGCGCAAACGGGACGGAAAAATTGGACGCAAGTCCGTGGGTCAGGTAACGTTCGTCGATCTCGTCGGCCGCCACGCATGGTAGGCCGCCTGGAGGAAGAGAAATTATGAAGGTTGGCAAGAAAGGACACCAGGATTCTTCGGCATGCAAAACCTGCGCGAAGGCAGCCACCTGCGGAGCCAAGGCCAGAACCGGGGCCGCGGCTGATGGCGGGACCGAGGCCAATGCAGAGTGCGGCGGGGACGACAAGACGAGGCAGCAGGACGACCGGATCTCCTCGGCCCTGTCCCGGATCACATACAAGATATTTGTCATGAGCGGAAAGGGCGGGGTGGGCAAGAGTTCCATCGCCGTGAACCTGGCTGCCGCTCTGGCCCTCAAGGGCCGCAAGGTCGGCATCCTGGACGTGGATCTGCACGGCCCGAGCGTGCCCCGGATGCTCGGCCTCTCGGGCAACCTGGAGGCCAACGACAAGGGAGAGGTCAGTCCCAAAGCTTACGACTCCAACCTCTCAGTGGTATCCATGGAGTCGCTGCTCAAGGACCCGGACCAGGCAGTGCTTTGGCGCGGTCCCATGAAGACCTCGGCCATCCGGCAGTTCATCAGCGAGATCCGGTGGGGGGATCTGGACTACCTGGTCATCGACTCGCCCCCGGGAACAGGCGACGAACACATGACTGTGCTCCGCACCATTCCCGACGCCCTGTGCGTGGTGGTCACCACTCCCCAGGAAGTGTCCCTGGCCGACGTGCGCAAGGCCATCAATTTCCTGCAGTACGCCAAGGCCAACATCCTGGGCATAGTGGAGAACATGAGTGGGCTCATTTGTCCGCACTGTTCCAAGGAGATCGCCCTGTTCAAAAAGGGCGGCGGCAAGGAACTGGCCGGAAAGTACGGGATTGAGTTTCTGGGCGCGGTGCCCCTGGACCCGGTCACGGTGGTAGCCGGCGACGTTGGCAAGCCGGTGGTACTCATGGAGGAGCCGTCCCCGGTGAAGGACGCCCTCATGGCCCTCGCGGACACCGTCGACCGTGCCACCGGGGAAAGCCTGGAAGCCCTGGCCACCCCCCGGGGCTGAGCCGTTATGAATCTGCCCAACATCCTCACCTTGGCGCGAATCGGTGCGGCCCCCGTGCTGGTGCTCATGCTCTATTTCCCGGGCAAGGCCATGTGTCTGACGGCCGTGCTGACGTTCATGGCCGCCTCGGTCACGGACATGGTGGACGGCATCCTGGCAAGGCGCATGGGTCTGGTGACCAACCTGGGCAAGTTCCTGGACCCTTTAGCGGACAAACTGCTCATTGGCACGGTGCTCATCATGCTGGTGCGCCTGAGCTGGGTGGAAGCCTGGGTGGCCGCGGCCATCATCGGCCGGGAGATGGCCGTGACCGGCCTGCGGGCCGTGGCCGCCGACGCCGGGGTGGTCATTGCAGCGGACCGCTTCGGCAAGCTCAAGACCATCATCCAGACCGCCGCCCTGTGCCCGCTCATCCTGCACTATCCCATATGGGGACTGGACCCCGAACCGCTGGGCGACATGCTCATCTATGTGGCCCTGGGCCTGACCATCGGCTCCGGAGCCAACTACATGTACACCTTCTTCAAATCCTGGACGCCGGAAAAGGCCTGAACACGGTACGGAACTGGATTGCATCCGCAAATTGCTTTGCTATTTTTCCTTTCATGTGCAAAGCAGCAGGGAACAATCCGTCGGTTTGAGCCGGGATTGCCTTCCCGGGCAAAGTGCCATAGTGTCCGCCTACACCGCTTGGCCGAATTCGAAGGGACGGTCCGGGTCAGGTGAATCAGTGCGGTCGGGTGCCTACAGGAACGTTATGATGCAGATGGATTCAGCAACACTTGCCGCGCGCATCATGAACTGTCTCCAGACAATTCTTGAGCTGGAACCATTGTTGCGTAAAATGGAGTCCGGCAAACTGCTGCTTCCCGAATTCAAGGTACTCAAAGCTTTTCTGCACGATCTTGATTCCGTATCCCTTGACGAGGACGATGTGGCTCGTATAGAGACAGCCACTGAATGTTTTCTTCAGGAACTGAAATCTCCCGTGTCTCTTACGCGCATGTGCGCAACGAACAACGTTCCTCTTCAATAAACTATGTTTATACGGCGCTTGCTCCTGGCTCTCATCCTTAGCTGCAACGCCATCTTGTTGTACAATTTGATCTGGAGCGACAAAGGTATTTTTGCCTACCTGGATCTCAAGAGCCATCAGAAGCAACTCAAGCTCAAGGTCGAAACCCTTGGCAGCCGTTCCCTCGACCTGAGCCAGGAGATTCGTTGGCTTAAATCCGACAGGGCCTTCACGGAAAAGATGACCCGCGCGCACGGGAACTATCTCCGCGACAACGAAATTATCTATCTTTTCCCAGGGGAAATTCCCGAAGGAAGTGTGGGCGATGACATCAAAAATTGAATTCTACCGCGAAGTCCTGCTGGACGACCCCAATTCCCGGGTGTTCTTCCCCCTGGCCAAGATGCTGGCCGAGCAGGGCGAGGCCGAGGAGGCCGTCTCGGTGTTGAAGGCGGCCATCGGCTTCCATCCGGGGCATCTGGAGGCCAGATTCCTGCTGGTCGAACTGCTCTCCCGCCTGGGCCTTTCCGTCGAAGCGTCAGCCGCCTTCGAAGGGCTGTCCTCGCTTCTCTCCAACTATCCAAGCGTCTGGACCCTCTGGGCCTCCAAAGCCACGGGCCTCTCCCGGGATTCCTCCCTGGCCCTGCGCCTGCTGGCGCACAGCCTGCAGGGCCAGGACGTGTCCTGGCTTGAACTCATGGAAAGAGGCATGGCCACCCTGACTCCCCTGTCCACCCTGACCGAAACAGGACGGTCCGTCGAGGACGAGGCATCCCCCGAACAAGCTCTCGAGGACTTCACCCTGCGCGGGTCAGAGGAAGTCCAGGCCCTCGCCAAGCGGATTCAGGCCCAGGAACGTCGAGCTCCCAGGGAGAATCTTCCGCCCGAGTGCACCTCCGAAGCCAGCCAAACGGTGAAGACCAGGACCATGGCCGACCTGCTGGCCAGCCATGGTGACTTCACCTCCGCCCTGGACATCTATTTCGAGCTTCTGCGCCTGTCAGGATCCGGGTCGGAGAGGAAGGCCCTGGTCGCCCGTATCGAGGAATTGAAGGCCCTGGCTGAAGCCGGACCCAGTCCAGCCAAGGTGGCGCAGGGCTCCCCGTCCAAGTCCAAAGCCAAGCTGGTGAGCATGCTCGAAGCCCTGGCCAACCGTTTGGACGCCCGAGCCACCGCCTGAGCGTCTTGATATCACTCACCACAAAGATTACACGAGCCCAGAATGCCTGGGGATGCCCCAATCACTCACCCGCTAATAAGGATCGGCGTCATGTTTAAGCGCGTCTCCCTGGCCTTGCTGGCCTGCGCTCTTTTCACGGCTTCTGGTTGCGACACCATCAAGCCCTACTGGAAGAGCACCAGGCAAGCCTACAAAGAATACGTCAACGTAGACCCCACCATCGACCTCAAGGACACGGGCAACCCCGACCCCTCCGAGCGCAAGCTGGCCGACCTGTTCACCCCCGTGGACCAGCGGCTTGAATTCCTGATGCGCGCCCTGTCCGCACAGGACACGCCCCCTACAGCAGAGTGGTGCCAGTCCTTCATGGACTCCTTCCCCTGGCTGTCCGGCATGGCCTTGCTGAACGAATCCGGCTCCGTGAGCTTCAAGCTGCCCGCGTTCGACATCAAGCCCGTGGACTTCACGCCGCTCATGGAGCAGGACAAGCTGTACAAAGCCCGCAAGATGGCCGCCTACGTGGCCACAACGGAACTCGGGGCTGAAGTCATGATAGCTAAACCCCTCTATGTGGAGAACGACTTCAAGGGCCTGCTCGTAGCCCACTTTGATCCGGGCAGCCTGGCCAAATTCGCCCCCGAACCAGGAAAGCTCATGATGTTCATCCCAGGAACCGTTCTCGCCGCCGGCGAAGATTCCGGCGCGGCCCAGACCCTGGCCACGCTGAACTGGAAAAACATACTCAAGAGCGACGTGAGCGGCGAACAGCGCCTGGGCGGTGTCCGTTACCTCTGGCAGTCCCGCTATCTGGGCCAGATAAGCCTGATCTACGCTGTTTCGGCTGCAGCCGCCCCGGCCCCGACGCCCAAGGTGGAACCCCAGCCCGCCACGACCCCGGCCACGGCTCCGGCGCAATAATACTGAAGAAGAAGAAGAAGAAGGAGCGGCCGCATATGCGTCAGGTCACGGTCACGGAAAATCTCCTGCTGCACGAAAAGGAATCGCCCATGGCCACCGGGCGATTCACCAGCATGCTCAACGAGCTGATCCTGGCGGCCAAGATCATCTCCAGGGAGGTGAACAGGGCGGGCCTGGCGGACATCGCGGGCCTCACCGGTGAAATCAACGTCCAGGGCGAGGCGGTGCGCAAGTTGGACGAATTCGCCAACGCCGTGCTCATCCACCGCATGCAGCGCGCCGGGGTGCTCTGCGCCATCGCCTCGGAGGAGAACGCCGACTTGATCGACATCCCGGATCATTTCCCCAAGGGGGACTACATCCTGGTCATCGATCCCCTAGACGGCTCCTCCAACATCGACGCCAACGTCAACGTGGGCACCATCTTTTCCATCCTTCGCCGCAAGGAACGCAGCGATTGCACGGCCAAACTCTGCGAGGTGCTCCAGAAGGGTGCGGAGCAGGTGGCGGCCGGGTACTTCCTCTACGGCACATCCACCATGATGGTGTACACCACCGGAAGCGGAGTACGCGGCTTCACCCTGGACCCCAGCGTAGGCGAGTTCATGCTCTCCCATCCGGACATCCGCATTCCCGAACGCGGCAAGATCTACTCAGTGAACGAGGGCTATACGACCTATTGGGACCCGGCCACCCGCGAGGTCGTGGATTACTTCAAGAGCTCGGACAACGAGCGCGGCCATCCCTATTCCGCACGCTACATAGGCTCGCTGGTGGCGGATTTCCACCGCAACCTGCTCTACGGCGGAGTCTTCCTCTATCCGGCCGACCTCCAGGATCCCAAGAAACCGCACGGCAAGCTGCGCCTGATGTGCGAGGCCAGCCCCCTGGCCTTTGTGTGCCAGCAGGCCGGCGGGTCGGCCAGCGACGGCGAGCGCGACATCCTGGAGATCGAACCCACCGAACTGCACCAACGGACCCCTTTGTTCATCGGCAGCAGCAAGGACGTGGATAAGGTCCTGGAGATTTTCCGCAAGTACGGCAAATGATCTGCCTGGGAGTCGAGACCTCCTGCGACGAGACAGCCCTGGCCCTGGTTCGGGATGGCGTCCTCCTTGGGGAGAGGCTGGCCAGCCAGGAAGACCTTCACGCTCTCTTCGGCGGGGTGGTGCCGGAACTGGCCTCCCGCGAACATTTGCGCAAGGGCTCGGCCTTGTTCCCGGCTCTCATCAAGGAGACCGGAGTGGACCCGGAAGACATCGGGGCGGTGGCCGTGGCCCGAGGGCCGGGGCTTCTGGGCAGCCTGCTGGTGGGTATGAATCTGGCCAAGGGATTGGCCCTGGGGCTTGGGACCGGGTTCGTGGGGGTCAACCACCTGCACGCGCACCTGCTGGTCGTGGGGCTCGAACGGGAGATTCCATTCCCTTCGGTGGGCCTGCTCATCTCCGGTGGGCATACCCAGCTCTACCTGGTCCATTCCCCCTTCGACTTCGAACTTCTGGGCCGGACCCTGGACGACGCGGCTGGCGAGGCCTTGGACAAGGCGGCCAAACTGGTCAATCTGCCATACCCGGGAGGTAAGTTCATTGACTTCCTGGGCCAGGGTGAAGAGCCGGACAAGACCTTGTTTCCCCGACCGCTCACCTCGGGCTCCGGTCTGGACTTCAGTTTCAGCGGACTCAAATCCGCGGTGGCCCGATACGTTTCCGGACACCCCTCCCTGAAGCTGCCGACGCTGCCTGGCGAGGTGCTGCCGGAGGTCCCCGGACTGCCCCGGTACTGTGCTACCATTAACTGGGCTGTGGCGGACACTTTGCGCATCAAGGCCGAACGCGCCTTGGCCGCCCATCCCGAGGCCAAGGCCCTCATCGTGGCCGGAGGGGTGGCGGCCAATTCCATGATCCGTCGGGAGATGATTGGCCTGTGCGCCGCCTCCGGGGTCGAGGCCGTGTTTCCGTCGCCCAGACTGTGCACCGACAACGCGGCCATGATAGCCTTTCTGGGGGAGCAGTTGGTTCGGGCGGGTTTCGTCCACGGCCTTGATCTGTTGGCAATTCCCCGGGGCCGTATGGTGCCGCTCGACTACACGCGTCCAAGCTCCTAGGTAGAGAGGATATCGTCCGGCATCCTTTCAGCACATCTGATCGAGGAGGGTACGCCAGTGGCTTGTGGACACCGGCTGACTTGCCTGGACGAACGTGACCTCATCAAGACCGCCTACCTGGACACGGACGCCGATTTCGAAAAATTCAGGAATTATTCACTTCTCAAAAGAGAAGACGTTCTGTAAGAACCAAACAAGCCGGACGCCCGGTGTCCCGGCTTGCCGAATGCGCGCGGAGCGGACTTTCCATAGCGGCCGTGCCGGCCTCCAGGATGCCCAGGACGTTCCGCGTTCAAGACACAGCAAAGGAGAAAACAAATGGCTATTCAAGTCACCGATGCGAGTTTCGAAGAGGAAATCCTCAAGTGCCAGCTGCCCGTGCTGGTCGATTTCTGGGCTCCCTGGTGCGGGCCTTGCCGGGCCATGGGACCGGTAATCGACGAGCTGGCCAACGAATATACCGGCCAGGTTAAAGTGACCAAGATGAACGTGGACGAGAACCCCTCGACCCCCAGCAAATACGGCATCCGCGCCATCCCGACCCTGATCCTCTTCAAGGGCGGCGAAGTGGTGGAGCAGATCACCGGCGCCGTCTCCAAGTCATCCATCAAGGAAATGATCAGCCAGAAGGCGCTCTGATCCATGAAGAGTTTCGACGCCGTGGTCATCGGGGGAGGGCCGTCCGGAATGACGGCCGCCCTTTATCTGGCCAGGTCCGAATTGAGCGTGGCCATGGTGGAGAAGCTCTCCACGGGCGGCCAAGTGCTCATGACCCATTTCATCGAGAATTATCCCGGCTTCCCACAAGGCATCGAGGGTTGGAAACTTGCCGACATCTTCGCTAGCCACCTCGAAGCCTACCCGGCCATAGCCAGGCTGAACGACGAGGTCAAAGCCATCGAAGCCAAGGAGGGGGCCCACCGGGTGCTGGTCGGCTCCGAATGGATAGAGGCCAGGGCCGTAATCATCTGCTCCGGCGCGCGTTACAAGCGCATGGGCATCCCGGGCGAGCAGGAACTTCTGGGCAGGGGGGTTTCCTACTGTGCATTGTGCGACGGCAATTTCTTCAAGGGACAGGAAGTGGCCGTGATCGGTGGCGGAAATTCCGCCATGGAAGAGTCCTTGTACCTTGCCAGACTGGTAAAAAAAATCTACCTCATCCACCGCCGCGACGATTTCCGCGCTCAGCGCTGTTATCAGGATCGTTGCGGGATCAACCCGGTCATCGAAATCCTGCGCAGTTCGGTGGTGGACCGAATCGTCGGGACAGACAAGGTCGAGGCCGTTGAGGTGCGTAACGTCAAGACCGGCGAGGTCAGACGCCTCCATGTGGAGGGGGTGTTCGTCTTTGTCGGCTACGAACCGTTGGGAGGATTCTTCCCCCCGGGAATAGAGATGGACGACATGGGCTTCATCATCACGGACCAAAACTATCACACTAACATCCCCGGCGTCTTCGCCGCCGGTGACGTCCGCTCCAAGACCGTGCGCCAGGTAGCCACGGCTGTGGGAGACGGAGCGGCAGCGGCAAGCACGGCCATCAGTTACCTGGAAACCTTGGGCCACCATTAACAGAGGCTCGCACGCAATCACATGACCAGATCCAATTTTCTGCGCGCCATATCTCTGGCGCTTCTTCTGCTCAGCCTCTCCGGCTGCGGTTTCATCGATTACTACTTTCTTCCTCCTCCCGAGGACACCGCCCAGGAACTCTGGGAGGCCGGACGCGAGGCCATGAAGGAGAAGCGTTACACCGACGCCCAGGAGTATTTCCTGAAGCTTAAGGACCACTATCCCTTCAGCCCCTATACCCCAGATGGCATCATCGGTCTGGGCGACGCCTATTTCATGGACGACAAGTTCCCGCTAGCCGCTGATTCCTACAAGGAATTCGAGTCGCTGCATCCACGTAACGAGCAGATTCCCTATGTGCTCTACCAGATCGGCGTGTCCACCTACCGGAGGATCGAATCCATCGATCTGCCTCAGGACGGCCTGCAGGAGTCAATCCAGTACTTCACCCTGCTCAGGGATACCTATCCCGATACCCAATGGGGCAAGGATGCCAACAACTGGATCGTGAAGTGTCGGACGCGCATGGCCGACCACGAGATCTTCGTCGCCGACTTCTATTGGAACACCGGACGCTACGGCGCCGCATGGCGCAGATATATGTACGTGGCCGAGAACTTCAAGGACCTTCCGGAAATAGTCAAGTACTCCAGAGACAAAGCACAGCTTTCCTACCTGGAGTACCAGAAGACTCTCTCCGAGCAAGAGCGCCGGGAAGTGGAAGGCAGTTGGCGCAATTTCATGAAAAAATGGCTTTAGAACAGGGCGGCCTTCGGGCCGCCTTTTTCATCGCATGACCACAGAAAGACCGACATATTCGCCAGCACTCCCCGTGGAGTTCGATGTCTGGCGCGTGAGCGACGCAGCCTTCGCCAGGGCCTATGCCAAAACCGGAGACCGGGGCAGGGCGCTCATCAAGACCTGCATCGCAGGGCTGTATCAAGCCTGGCGTCCGGGGAACGCAGTATCGACAGTCACAACGGAGCGCTTCCATGACGGCCAGGTCCGTGTCGAGGAGTTGACCCCAAGACCTTGGTTCGCCCTTGCCATCGCTCCTGAAATAGCCTCTCCGGCCCAGTTGGTCGCGGCGGTCATGCCCGCTCTGGTCTCGCGAATCCCCCTGGTCGTGGCCTTTCGCCCCAAGGCCCGGACCGGCTGGCCGTCCGCCCTGCTCACAACCCTGGAGCTGTGCGGGGTAGAGCAGGTGTTCGCCCCATCCATGAAGAACTTTAGGAGTTGCCTGGATCTCCTTGCCGGCCAGACTGGTCTGTACGACAAAGTTGGCCAAAATGGCCCCTACGGAGGGGGCGGTCTGGTCTGCCTGGGGTCGAGGCAGTTCCGGGACCGCATTGGATCCATGGCCCCGGAGGGCTGTCGCGTTCATTGGCTGGCGCCGCCCGAGTCCGCCGCATTGTTCATCGGGCCCGGAGTCGACTGGGACCGAGAGGCCCTGGCCTTTGCCCATGCCGGGATTCGTCTGCGCGGGTTTGACGTTCCGGATGGATTGGAATCCGACAACTTGACCGACGGCCACCCCTGGGCGGCGTTTACCCCGGCCGCCCTGGCCCCTACCGGGGTAAGCTTGGTGTTGGAACCCGGGCGCGAGGTGCTCTGGGACTGGCCGGACATGCCCCGCGAGCTTTTCTTTACCCGGAGTCTCGTCTATAGCTGACCCCCATATGGCGTCGCACTCCCAGTCCGCCCGGCCGGGCATAGCCACCCTGCGCAACATCGGGGTCATCGCCCATATCGACGCGGGCAAGACCACCCTCACTGAGCGAATCCTGTACTACGCCGGTAAGATCCACCGCATGGGCGAAGTGCACGAGGGCACCGCAACCATGGACTACCTCCCCGAAGAGCAGGAGCGCGGCATCACCATAACCTCGGCCTGCACCACCTGCTTCTGGGCCGGCCATCAGATCAACATCATCGACACCCCGGGGCACGTGGATTTCACCATTGAGGTGGAACGCTCCCTTCGCGTGCTGGACGGGGCCGTTGGCGTCTTCTGCGCCGTATCCGGGGTGGAGCCCCAGTCCGAGACCGTCTGGCGCCAGTCCGAGCATTACCATGTGCCCAAGCTGGCCTTCGTGAACAAGATGGACCGGCCGGGCGCGGATTTCCCAGCCGTGCTCCAGTCCATCCGGGAGCGCCTGAACGCGACGCCTCTGGCCATCCAGATTCCAATCGACGCTGGAGTCGACTTTTCAGGCGTGGTTGACCTGGTCCGCATGGAAAAACTTACCTTTCCTGAGGGCAATGTTACCCGTGGTCCCCTCTCCACGGTCGAGCGTGACCTGGCCGGTCCCTGGCGTGAGAAGCTGCTCGAAGCCCTGGCTGAACACGACGACGCCTTCATGGAATCCTACCTCGGCGGGGAGGACATCGCCCCGGAGACGGTCATGGCCGTGATCCGCAAGGCCACTCTGTCCAGAGGACTGACGCCCGTGCTGGCCGGATCGGCCCTTCGCAACATGGGCGTGCAACCGGTGATAGACGCAGTGTGTGACTACCTGCCCAGCCCTTCGGACATCGGTCCCGTGCACGGCCACCACGCCCACACCAAAGATCCCATGGAGCTCCCTCCGGATTCCAAGGCACCGCTTTCGGCTCTGGTGTTCAAAGTGATCATGGACGGCGGGCGCAAGCTGGCCCTGGTCCGGGTCTATTCGGGGAGCCTCGTGGAGGGGGCAGAGGCCCTGAACGTCACCCAGGGCAAGACCGAGCGCATCGGACGAATCTTCCACCTGCACGCCGACCAGAAGGAACCCCTGCCCAAGGCCGGGCCGGGCGAGATCGTGGCTCTTACCGGGATGAAATTGCCCCGCACCGGGGATACGCTGGCGGAAAAAGCTCATCCCATCCTGCTGGAGAGCATAGCCCAGTACAAGCCGGTGCTCTCCGTGTCCCTGGAGCCGCGTAACACCGAGGAGTTGGACAAGCTCAAGGAAGCAATGGACCGCCTGCTCCTGGAGGACCCAACCCTTACCTGCGCCAACGACGCGGACTCCGGCCAGCTCATCCTGTCGGGCATGGGGGAACTGCACCTGGAAGTGGTGCTGGAGCGCGTGCGTCGCGAGCACGGCCTGGCCCCCAGAGTCGGACGGCCCCAGGTGGTCTGCCAGGAAACCATTACCCGCGAAGCGAGCGGAGAGGCCGAGTTCAACCGCGACCTGGGCGGTCGCATGCATTACGGCAAGGTGGTCCTCTCGGTGGTCCCCCTGCCGCGGGAGCGTGGGCGGGAGATTCACGTTCCCCCGCAGGACCCTAAAGTCTGGCCCAAGCCCTGGCTGGACGCCGTGGCCGAGGGTCTGGAGGACGGCCTCCTGTCCGGGGCTCTTCAGGGATTTCCGGTCCAGGACGTGTCCGTGCGCGTGGAGGAACTGGGCAGACTGGAAGGCCAATCCTCGGCGGTGGGCTACCGCATGGCCGCCTCCATGGCCCTGAAGAACGCCTTGCGCCAAGCCGGTCCAGCCCTGCTCGAACCTATCATGTTCCTGGAGATTGCCGTACCCGGCGACTTCGTGGGTGACGTGATCGGGCTTCTGGGAAGCAAGGGGGCCAAGATCGAGAACCTTTTCGACCGGGCAGGGCAGAAAGTGGTCCAGGCCCTCACCCCCCTGCGAGCGCTTTTCGGCTTCTCCACGGAGCTGCGCTCGGCCACCCAGGGCAGGGCGGGGCTGGTGATGAAGTTCGCCCGGTTCGACCTGCTGGAATGACCCGTGCGCATTCTGGGAGGAACTTTCAAAGGCCGCGATCTGCCCACCCTCGCGGGTGACGGCTGCCGCCCGGCCATGGCCAAGGTGCGCGAGGCGCTCTTCAACATGCTCGTGGCCCGTGGGATCGATCTCAACGGCGCGCTGGTGCTCGATGTCTTCGCCGGGACCGGAAGTCTGGGCTTTGAGGCCTTGAGCCGGGGCGCCCGCTTCGCGCGCTTCGTGGAGGCCAACAAGACTCTGGCCCGGCGCATCGCTGACAACGCCCGCTCCCTGGGCCTCGGTCCCGGTTCGTATTCCGCGACGCCGGCCGACGCCCTGAAACTTCTGTCCCAGCCACCCACCCAGCCCTTCGCTCTGGTGTTCGTAGACCCGCCCTATGGCCGGAATCTCCTGTCCCCGGTGCTGCAACTCCTCGCGGACAGACACTGGCTGGCCCCGGACGCCCGGGTGGTGGCCGAGGTGGAAAAATCCCTGCAACCCGAAACATGGCCCGCCTGCCTGGAACTGGAGACGGACCGACTTTACGGACAGACCAGGATACTCATATGGATCCATCAAGAAACTACACCGCCGTCTACCCCGGAACCTTCGACCCCCTGACCATGGGGCACCGGAGCCTCGTGCGCCGGGCCCTCAACATGTTCGACCGGGTCATCGTGGCCGTGGCCCAGCATACCCCCAAGCAGACCCTTTTCAGCCTGGACGAACGCGTGGACATGATCAAGGAAGTCTTCGTCTCCGAACCCCAGGTGTCCGTCGAAGCCTTCCATGGACTCCTGGTCGATTACGTGCGTCAGACCGGAGCCAGGGTTATCCTGCGCGGTATGCGCGCCGTCTCGGACTTCGACCACGAGTTCCAGATGGCCCTTATGAACCGCCGACTGGACAAGGATATCGAAAGTGTCTTCCTCATGACCGACTTCAAGTGGTTGTACATCAGCTCCACCATCGTCAAGGAAGTGGCCCGGGCAGGAGGAGACTACGAAGGGCTGGTGCCGGTACAGGTTATGCGCCGCCTCCAGGAGCGCCTCGGCCCCATCAACGGCAAGAGGAAATGAACGTTCGGAAGGCGCTTTGTCTCCTGGGACCGACCGGTGCGGGCAAGACCGAGGCCGCTCTGGCCCTGGCAGAAGCCTTCGATGGAGCCGTGGTCAATTTCGACTCCCGACAGGTCTACCGTGACGTTCCCATCACCACGGCGCAACCCTCCCCTGAGGAGCAAGCCCGCTGCCCGCACCTGCTCTACGGTTTTCTGCCCTGCATGGAGACGATCTCGGCCGGTATCTACGCCGAAACGGCCGCATCGGCAGTTCGTGAACTGCTGGCCACGGGCATCACTCCCATCCTGGTCGGGGGCACCGGTCTGTATCTTCGAGCGTTGCTTGAGGGATTGGCCCCCATCCCGGAGGTGCCCCCGCAAATTCGGGACAAGGTCCTTGCGGAATGGGACCTTATTGGCGGTGATGCCATGCATGAACGCCTGCGTCTGACTGACCCGGCCTATGCGGCCAAGGTTCATCCCAACGACCGTCTGAGAGTCACCCGGGCCCTGGAAGTGCACGAAGCCACGGGAAGGACGTTTACCAAATGGCATAATGCGGCCGTCAAGGCGCTCGACATCCCCTGTCTGAAGATGGGCATCAGCATGGACAAGGATTCATTGGACAGACGTCTGAAGGCGCGCATAGAAGTCATGCTGCACGCTGGCGCGTTGGAGGAGGTCCGACTGGCCATGCGGACCTGTCCGGATCCGGGCGCGCCCGGATTGTCCGGCATCGGCTGTGCCGAGTTGGCCGCTCATTTGCTTGGCGGGATCGATTTCGACGAGGCCCGGGCCCTCTGGCTCTCGAACACCAAAGCCTACGCCAAGCGTCAGATGACCTGGTTCAAAAAGGAACCCGGGGTGCATTGGTTCGGTCCGGGCGAGGCTGCCGCGTTGGTGGAACTTGCTGGCAAGTTTTTGCTAGAGCCCACTTAGAGAAACAAAAAAACACCATGACCACGTCTCGCATTACCAGACGGAGTGCGCTGGCCCTGCTGGCCCTGGCCGGGCTTAGCCCGGCCACGTTGGCCCTGGCCGACCAGGACGAAGGGCAAAAATTGGCCTCCAAGGGCCATGATCTTCTCCTGTCTGGCAAGCCGGTCGAGGCTCTGGATGCCCTCAAGCAGGCCGCCACGCTGGACCCGACCAATCCGTGGGTGTTCAACCTCCTGGGCCGGGCCTATTACCAGTCCGGCCAGGCCTCGCAAGCGGCCGAGAATTTCAGGGCGGCCTTGCGCATTGACCCGGGTGACGGCTACTCGCGCATGATGCTGGGCATCCTGGCCCAGCGCCCCCTCTCAACCTCCACGGTGAAGGTGGGAGGGGATGGGAAACCGTCCAGACACAAGCGGGTTTCGCAGCTCGAGGAAGACGCCCGCAAGGAACTCGATGCCTTCGTGAAGAACGGCAAGTCTCCCGGCCAGAGGCTGGTGCTGATCGATCCAGGGCATGGCGGCGCGGACAGGGGAGTGACCGGGTCCTCGGGCTTGGCGGAGAAGAACCTGACCCTGGCCCTGGCGGGGAAGGTGGCCCGGGCCATGGGCGTGGAGCCCGGCGGGCCCAAGGTTTTGCTCACCCGGGAGGCGGACTTCGACGAGCCGCTGTGGGCCAGATCGGCCCTGGCCGGGCTTTTCGGTGCGGACCTGTTCGTGTCCCTGCACTGTTCGGCATCCCTGCCGGGGTACAAGGGCGTGGACGTCTATACCTATTCACCAGAACCCTCGGACGCGCAGGCCAAGGCCGTGGCAGAGATGGAAAACGGAGTGACCCGCTTCGAACGTTCGAAGCCGCCGGCGTTACCTCCGCCCGGAATTCATAAATTTCTGGCCACCTGGCACACCAGGAGGCTTTCAACGCGCGGCCGGGAAATAGCCGGCGTCCTAGCCTCGGGACTTGCGCCCAGGAAGCCGTTGGATACCGTTAACGTCCGAAGCGCCCCCCTGATGATCCTGGCAAACGCTAAGTGCCCGGCGATCCTGGTGCAGACGGGGTTCCTGTCCAACCCGGAGGAAGAGGCCGCCCTCAGAAATGAGGAATTCCTGGAAAAACTGGCGGAGAACCTTGCCCAGGCCTTGACTCGAAGCCTGGGATGAGCTTTTCAAGAGGGATGGGCTCCGGCTCAAGCAACTGGACCATTCCCAACGCGCTCACAATGGCGCGTATCCTGTTTACGCCCCTGTTCGTGGCCTTCTTCCTGGACGGCAGCTACATGGCCGCCCTGTCGATGTTCTTTCTGGCCGGAGTCACGGACGCCCTGGACGGCGCGTTGGCCAGGATGCTCAACCAGTGCTCCCCGCTGGGGGCCGTGCTCGACCCCTTGGCCGACAAGGTCCTGTTGGACGCATCCTTCATCTGCCTGGCCAGCGCGGGCTGGTTACCGGTCTGGCTGGCGGTGGCCGTGGTAAGCCGGGACATGCTGATTCTCGGTGGGGTGGCCCTGTTGACCTTCTGGGGGCAGGACATGCGCGCACGAATCAGGCCCAGCCTGGTCAGCAAAGCCACGACGGTGAGCCAGATGATCCTGGTCCTGGCGGCGTTCCTGGCGGCGTACCTGGGTTCTGAACCGTTTTTCGGGGACAGACTGGTCACAGCCGTGGACGCACTGGGCTGGCTCACTGCAGGTCTGACCCTGGTTTCAGGGGGGCACTATGTGGTCAAGGGCTTGGCCATGTTCGGCAAGAAAGCGGAGCTGAAAGACTGAACATGTTGAGCCCCGGGTTCAGGGCTCTTCTTTACCGTCCTTCCTCCTAGGAGGGCCGGCTTTATCGATTTCGGAGCTTGATCGCCTGAAATCTGAAATGGCTTTACCCAGGCCGCGACCCGCGTCGGGCAGCTTGCTGCCCCCAAAGAGAAGCAGAATGACGATCAGTATGAGAACAAGTATCCAGAACATACCAAGCCTCTCGCCGACTACGCACTTAAAAGCTACACTCCGCCCAGGCATCGGTCAAGAAACCGGGGATGCCGCGTGACCATGGTCACCCGCCTGCCCGCCTTGGTCTGCAAGCATTACGTGCGGGGCCGCTGCCACTACGAAGAGACCCTCAATCCCGGATATGATCCCGGGTACCGCTGTGTTGTCTTGATGCGGCTCCAGGCCGTATATGATTCCTTCCTAACCCAGGCGGATGCCTTCGGCCTGGACGAGTCGCTGGCCGCGAGCATCTGGGCAAAGCGTTTCGGGGAATTGTGCCGAGAGGATACGGGTTGTCAGGAATACGAGCCCGATGATACGAACGCCTATCCGGGCTGCACGCACTTACGGGGAGACGTCTGCCTGCTTAGGCTCCCTGAATGCGAAGGTCGCTGCCGGAACTACACCCTCAACTCCCGGGGATGAGCCACGGTTTATGAGCTTCAACACCGATGAATTCCTGGTCAATGTTCCTTTTCTCAATCCCGGGACCCGTCCTGGCACGCCGATCGGGGTCCGTTTCCTGAACCCGGGGGTGCCGGCCCCGGGCGGCGATGAGCTCTGGTTTCGGCCCGAAAACTTGCCCATGGCCGAGCCCGTGGTGAAAGCCATGCTGGACCAGTTCGCCCAACTGGCCAGAGAGTCCAAGAACGTGTCCGACATTTCAGCCTTCGCCCAGTATGAAGACCCCTATGCCCACTCCAGCTTCGCCATCCGCGACGAAATCCTTGCGGCCCAATCCGGAAGCCAACGGGAGATCGCGGCCGGGGAGGCCCGGTCCAAGGCCCAGACCGAGCTGTGCCTGGCCTGGGCTCTTGAGGAGGTCGCCCTGGAATTGGACGGCCTTCAAAAAAAGTTCGGTGGGCAATGGTCGACCTTTGAACGAAGCCTCGGCCTGCACGATGAAGACTTCCTGTTAGACCAGGAGCTCGACCTGAACGACCGGGACTCCCTGGAAGGCGCGGACATGTCCCTGAAAAACGGGGAAACCGCCCGGAACGGCAAGAAAAGTTCTCCGGAGGGCGAGGAGATTTTACGGACGGGAACCATGCCGGAGTTCGTCCCCAGCCTGCCACGCGTTTCCACGGCCGTGCTGGTGGACGCCGTGCTGGCCTTTCTACCTCTCGGGTGCGGTCTCTACTGCGCGGACAAAGACCTGCGGGCGGACTGGGAGGAATTCGGGGTGGTCTTCACCTCGGCTGCTCCTGAATCCATTGCCCGATTCGGCCTCACGGGTTCCTTCCGCCAGGCGTCGGCTCCGGGCTATCTGTTGTGCCGCTCCAAGCGGCCGGACCCTGCGAAACCCTGGCTCGACGGACCGCGCCTGATCGTGGTTCCCGGGCAGGAAGCCGGCCCGGTGAAGGAGTAAGCCATGCACGTGCGCCAGCTCATCGCCCAGGCCGACCCTCTCGAAGGCGTCAAGGGAGTGATCTTCGACTGCGACGGCGTTCTGGTTGATTCCAAAGACGCCAACCGCATGTACTACAACCTCGTACGCGAAAAGCTGGGAATGCTGTCCATGACCCCCGAGGAGGAGAAATTCGTCCACGCTCATGCGGTGGCCGCCTCCATCGCCCACATTGTGCCCGTGGAACGCTTGGCCGAGGCCGAGGCCGCCCGCCGGGAGATCGATTTCTCGGCCATGCTGGAATATACGTACTTGGAAGAGGGTCTGGTGGAGCTGCTGGACGCGCTTCGCGACCGGGGGATTCTCCTGGCCGTGAACACCAACCGCACGGACTCCATGGGCATACTTTTGGAGACCTTCAAGCTTATGAACTATTTCTCGCCCGTGATCACCGCAGGCCTGGTCAGCCACCCCAAGCCCAACCCGGAGGGCGTCCACCGCATCCTGAAGGACTGGAACGTCACCCGCTTCGAGGTGGCCTACATCGGCGACACCGAGGTGGACGAACACGCCGCCCGCGCCGCCGGAGTGCCCTTCTGGTCCTACAAAAATCCCACGTTGGCGGCCAGGATGCACATCACCAGCTTCGACGGCCTGCGCCGGCTCTTCAACAGCCACGGGGTGGCCGGCGGCGGGAAATAGCCCTTGATTTGCGGGGGAGCGTGTGAGATTCTTACACTAAACTGGTCGTTTTTCCCGACCGAGTCAGAAATATGGGGATAGACATGCCTTTTGTGGGACCGCTTTTGAAAACGATCGCCTTGATCCTGGATTTCCTTTTCAGCACTTACAAGTGGGTCATCATCATCGCCGCGGTGGTTTCCTGGATAAGGCCCGATCCCTACCATCCGATCATCCGTTTCCTGTACTCCGCCACGGAGCCGGTGCTCTACCGAGTGCGTCGCTGGATGCCCTTCGTCATGATCGGTGGCATGGATCTTTCGCCTATCGTGGTCATTCTGGCGTTGCAGTTCATCGGCCAGGTTTTCATCGTCGATTCGTTGATGCAACTGGCTTACATGATGCGTTATTAGGGAAAGAGGTTCCGTGACGATCTCCAAGATCGATATCCTGGGCAAGAAGTTCAACCGCTGCATGCGCGGGTATTGCACCGAGGAGGTGGACCTGGCCATGCATGATATCGCCGAGGCGCTCGGCGAGGCGGCCGACGAAAACCGCCGTTTGCTGGAGCGCCTCGCGGAACTCGAACGCGTCTTCGCTTCCAAAAGCCCGGACCCCATCCTCTCACAAGCCCCCTCCGACCTTCGCGGCACCTTGGCCGCCGGACGCAAGATCGTGGAGGAAATCCACGAGAACGCCGGCCGCAAAGCCAGGACCATCCTGGAGGAAGCCCGTGCCGAGGCGGCGCGCATCAAGGCCGACGCCAATATGGTCAAGGCCCGCATCTACGAGGAGATCGCCGATATCAAGGCCCAGCGCGAGGCGTACGAGCAGGAGTTGCGCAAGCTCCTGGAAGACCATTTCCGGCTGTTGGAGGCCTCCGAGTCGTCCGCGGCCAGCAAGCCCGACGGCGACTTTACTTTCGCCGACGGGGCCGAGTGAAAGGGTGACCGGGGCAGCGGCCCAACGGCCGTCCTTCGCCGAACCGGCCAAGGACGGCGGGTACCGCGTCCTGGTCTGGGTCCAGCCCGGGGCCAAGCGCGACGGCCTGAATGGAGTCGTAGAAGGCCGGCTGAAGGTGAAACTCAAGGCCCAGGCCATGGAGAACAAGGCCAACGAGGCCCTGGTGGCCTATTTGGCCAGACTCCTGGGTCTTCCCAAAAGCGCCCTGGAGCTTACGGTTGGGCAGTCGAGCCGGAAAAAGACGATACGCGTCAGTGGGGGTGTCGAACCCGACTGGCGCAGCTTGGAAGAGGCGGTTGTAAAAGAGTAGCAACCTGCAACAGGAGGCGACAGCCATGGACAATCGCGATCTGGAGCTCATTGCCAAGCACAGCGACGCGGATGCGGAACTCGGGGCGCTCTATGACGAGCACGTGGCCTTCGGAAAACTGATCGACAAGCTTGAGGGCAAGCCCTACCTGAATGCCACCGAGGAGAACGAGGTCCGGGAACTCAAGAAGAAGAAGTTGGCCGGAAAGACACGTATTCAAAGCATTCTGAACAAATATCGCACGGCGGAGGCCAATTAAGCCATGGAACTGACCGGGGCTCAAATCCTCCTCGAGTCGTTGGGACGCGAGGGGGTGGACGTATTTTTCGGATTCCCAGGCGGAGCGGTGATAGACATCTACCATCAGATTCCCAACTATCCCAACCTCAAGCACGTGCTGGTACGCCACGAGCAGGGAGCCATTCACATGGCCGACGGCTACGCGAGGGCCACGGGCAAGGTCGGGGTATGCCTGGTGACGTCCGGCCCCGGCGCCACCAACACCGTTACAGGTATCGCCACGGCCTACATGGACTCCATCCCCGTGGTGATCATCACCGGGCAAGTGCCCACGCCGCTCATCGGCAACGACGCCTTCCAGGAAGTGGACATCGTGGGCATCACCCGGCCCTGCACCAAACACAACTACCTGGTGAAGGACATCACCAAGCTGGCCAAGACCATCAAAGAGGCTTTCTTCCTGGCCCGGTCCGGCAGGCCCGGACCGGTGCTCATCGACCTGCCCAAGGACTTACAGCAGAAGACCTGCTTCTACAGCTATCCAAAAAAGATAGCCATGCGCAGCTACAACCCGCACTACGACCCCAACGTCAAGCAGGTGCGCAAGGTGGCCGAGCTTCTGTGCAGGGCCAAACAACCGGTCATCTACGCGGGCGGAGGCGTCGTCGGCTCCGGCGCTTCGGATGAACTCACCAGCCTGGCCCAGACCTACAATGTCCCGGTGACCGCCACGCTCATGGGCCTGGGCTGCTTCCCTGGCGACCACCCCCTATGGCTGGGCATGCTCGGCATGCACGGCACATACGCCGCCAACCATTCCATGGCGGGCGCCGACCTCATTCTAGCCGTAGGGGCGCGCTTCGACGACCGGGTCACCGGCAAGCTCTCGGAGTTCGCCACCAAGGCCACCATGGTCCACATCGACATCGACCCTACTTCCATCCAGAAAAACGTCCGAGTGGACGTGCCCATCGTGGCCGGCTGCCACGAATTCCTGGTGGCCCTGAACGCCCAGTTGCCAGAGGTAGCCAAGGCGGCAGCCGAAAAGGACGAATTCGTCCCCAAGGACAAATGGTTGGCCCAGATCGCCGAATGGAAGTCGAAGCATCCCCTCAGGTACAAGCCGGCGGTCCCGGGCGGCTTCATCAAACCCCAGTCCGTGGTGGAGATCATCGACAAACTCACCCGGGGCGACTGCATCATCGCCACTGAAGTGGGGCAGAATCAGATGTGGGCCGCTCAGTTCTTCAATTACAGGAAGCCCCGGACCCTCCTGACCTCCGGGGGCCTGGGCACCATGGGCTACGGCTTCCCGGCGGCCATAGGAGCCCAAGCCGCCTATCCAGACAAGCTGGTCATCGACGTGGCCGGCGACGGCTCCATCCAGATGTGCATCCAGGAACTGGCCACGGCTGTGTGCTACAACCTGCCCGTGAAGATCGTCATCCTGAACAACGGTTACCTCGGCATGGTGCGCCAGTGGCAGGAACTCTTCTACGAGAAGAACTACTGCAGCACGTGCCTGGACGTGGCCCCGGACTTCGTCAAGCTGGCTGAGGCGTACGGCGCGGCCGGTTTTCGGGTGACCGACGCCAAGGACCTCGAGGCCACCCTGAAAATGGCCTTTCAGACGCCCAAGCCCTGCATCGTGGACGTGGTGGTGGACCCCGAGGAGAACGTCTACCCCATGGTCCCGGCCGGCAAGTCCATCACTGAAATGATTCTGGTCTAAGGAGGACGCCGTGCGCCATATTCTTTCCGTTCTCGTGGAAAACGAGCCGGGCGTCCTCTCCCGGGTGTCTGGACTTTTCTCCGGCAGGGGATTCAATATCGAGACCCTCAACGTGGCCCCCACCCTCGAGGAAGGGGTGTCCATCATGACCATCATCACCACCGGCGACGAACAGATCGTCGAGCAGATCATCAAGCAGTTGCGCAAGCTGGTCACGGTGATCAAGGTGGTGGACCTGACCGAGGTCAAGAACGTCGAGCGGGAGATGCTTCTCATCAAGGTGAGCGCCGAGGACGCCAAACGCGCCGAGATTCTGCGCATCGTCGACGTGTTCCGCTGCAAGGTGGTGGATGTGGGCTTCGACGAACTGACCATCGAGATTACCGGCACCCAGGACAAACTCCAGGCACTCCTCAATCTCATGCAGCGTTTCGGCATCAAGGAGATCGCCCGCACCGGCGCAGTTGCCATGCGGCGGTCGATGCAGTAGGGCTGAAGCCTCCGACGTCCAGAGAGGGCTGCGCCCTCTCTGGACGCTCCAGCCATTGGGACAGCTCCTTTGGAATCCCAAAGCGCTTCTCGCCGTTCACCGATACAAAGTGCACGGCTCGTCCGGATGGCTTGGCGCGTCAGAACCTTGGTGCGGCTGGCGCCGGATCGTCTTTATATCTTGACCATGAGGTCACGGTCGTCCGTCCAAGCCCGCCGCCGGGCCGGATTATTCACGACATCCACTCTACGACGCCAATGCCTCTATCCAGTCCAGTCAACGATAATCCGAGCTACGGACGCAATAATGTCATCGCGTGCTTTTGCATCTTTCTTTTGTTGGGTCGTGTAAACCGCAACGACAATCGGATCACGATGCGGCGGCCAAAGCACCGCGATGTCGTTTGCGGTACCGTAGTTGGAACCGCTGCCAGTTTTGTCTCCGATCTGCCAATTTTCGGGAACTCCGGCTCGAATGCGTGTCGCACCTGTCGTGTTGCCGCGTAGCCAGTCCTTCAATTGCTTTCGTTGAGCAAATCCCAACGCGCCTTCCAGCGCGAGTCGTTGCAAACAGCGCCCCATGGCCTCAGGTGTCGACGTGTCGCGGAGATCGCCGGGAATGGATGTATTGATGTCAGTTTCCCATCGGTCAAGGCGGAATTCACGATCCCCGATTGATCGCGCGTACGCAGTGACGGCATCCGGTCCTCCAATTATTCTCATCAACAAATTTGCGGAGGTATTGTCGCTGTATTGAATGGCTGCTGCACAAAGATCAGTGACCGTCATGCCATCTTCAAGATGTTTTTCTGTAACAGGAGAGTACGATACAATATCGTTCTGAACGTATTTAATTCGCTGTTGCATCAACCCAGCTATGCGAGTACTCCGCTCCAGGATTGCCGATGCAAGGATCACTTTGAACGTACTGCACATTGGGAAGCGATCATTTGCGCGGTAACCCAGGTGTTCGCCATTGGCTGTGTTTACCGCGAATACGCCAAGGCGACCGTTCAATTCAAGTTCGAGCTGTGAGAATTGTTCTTGCGCGGATGAAGAGTTGGGCCTGCCGGCAATCCGCGAAGTGCACGCGGTCGTAAGAGGAAAGGCTGCTGCTGCCAGCAGAAAGGCTCTACGATTCAAAACGTACTTTCCCTTATTGCGGTAGCCCGACCAGGTCGCGACATCCTATCCAGAGAATCTCGATGCCGATGCACAGCAGGATGAACGCGGACAGCCTCACCAGTACGTTGGTGCCGTGCGGGCCGAGCCCAGCCACGATGCGCCTGGCATAGCGGAAGCAGACGTAAATGGTCACGGCTATGGCTGCCAGACCGGCCACGGCCGCGCCGCCCAGCAGGGTGAAATGGGTGAGTTCCTGCATGGACGGTGGCCTGCGGCTGCCAAGGGTAATGGCCACCGAGATGGCCCCCGGCCCCACGGTGAGCGGCATGGTCAGGGGATAGAAGGCGTCCTCGATACCCACGTTTCCCCCGGTGTTGCCGGTTTCATCCTGGTCCTTGGGCTCCGCCCCGTCGTGGAGCAACCTCCAGCCGAAAGCCGTCACCACCAGTCCGCCCGCGATGCGCACCACCGGCAGGGTGATACCAAAGAACTCCAGCACGTACGACCCCACGATCATGGCGCCCAAAAGCAGGAAGAAACTGTTGATTGCCACCCGTCGGGCCAGGCCCTGCCTGGCCTTGTCGTCGCAATGCCTAGTCAGGCTGAGAAAAATGGGGGTGCTGCCCACCGGATTCACAATGGGAAATAGGCCAGCGTAAACCAGCAGAAAGGCATTGGCGATGTCGTTCATAGTTCAAAACTATCCCGGCCGACGACGACCCGTCAAGGACGCCCTGCGGACGGGCTCACCGTTGGGAATTCCCGTCCGTATGGAACGGTCCCGTCTTGGAAATCGCCGGACAATCGTGTATTGTTCTTCCTCACTCTCTGCCAAACCAACCACAACCCGCTGAGGGACCTGAATGAAGATTAAATTCCTGGGAGCCGCCAAGACCGTCACCGGTTCCTGCTACATGATGGAAACCGGCGGCACGCGCTTCGCCGTGGACTGCGGCCTTCACCAGGGAAACCGCGAGATCGAGGCCAGAAACCAAGACATCGCCGTCTACCAGCCGCGAAAGGTCGACTTCTTCCTGATCACCCATGCCCACATGGACCACTCCGGGCTCCTGCCCCGCATGGTCCGACACGGTTTTTCCGGTAAGATATACGTAACCTCGGCCACCAAAGACCTGCTCTGGCTGATGCTCCAGGACAGCGCCCACATTCAGGAAATGGAGGCCGAGTGGTCCAACCGCAAGAACGCCCGCCGGGGCGGCAAGCCCGTGGAGCCTCTGTACACCCAGGCGGACGCGGCGGCGGTCATGCCCATGATGCAGGTCGTCGCCTACAACGAGCCATTTGAGCCGGCCCCAGGGATCAAGGCGGTCTACCGCGACGCCGGACACATCCTGGGCTCGGCCTTCATTGAGATCTGGGTTACCGAGAACGGGGGGGTGAGCAAGCTGGTGTTCTCAGGCGACCTGGGGCGCCCCGACCAGTTGCTCATCAAAGACCCCAAGTTCGCCGACGAAGCCAACTACCTCTTCCTGGAATCCACCTACGGCGACCGCGACCACAAGGACCTGGGATCCAGCCTCGACGAACTGGCCGAGGCCATCTCCTATTCCTATGCCCACGGCGAGAAGGTTATCATCCCGGCCTTCGCCGTGGAACGTACCCAGGAGGTGATCTACTCGCTGCACATGCTCGCCAGGTCCGGCAAACTGCCCAGGGACATGCCCGTGTACGTGGACAGCCCCCTGGCCATTCGGGCCACGGAGGTCTTCCGTCAGCACCCTGAGTACATGGACGCCGAGATCAAGACCATGCTCGCCAGCGGAGAAGATCCCTTCGACCTGCCCAACCTCAAGTTCACCCTCACGGCCGACGAGTCCCGGGCTATCAACACCATGGACGGCCCGGCCGTGGTCCTCTCCGCCAGCGGCATGTGCAACGCCGGGCGGATCAAGCACCACCTGCGCCATAACCTCTGGCGCAAAGGGGCCAGCGTGGTGTTCGTGGGCTACCAGGGGCAGGGCACGCCAGGACGCAAGATCGTGGACGGGGCCAAGACCATTAAGCTCTTGGGCGAGGACGTGCAGGTTGCAGCCAAAGTCTGGACCATCGGCGGCTTTTCCGCCCACGCCGGGCAGAGCCAGATCCTTGAGTGGCTGCGGCACTTCAAGAAGGGCAACATGGAGGTGTTCCTGGTGCACGGAGAGAATGGGGCAATTAATACCCTGTCCGGGCTCATCGAGTCCGGCTACGGGTTCACCGTGCACACCCCTGAATACCTTGAAGAATGTACCTTAAAGCCGGGGCTGGCGACAGCCGTCATCCGAGATACCGAACGGGCCATGCCCCGGGTGGACTGGAGCTTCATCCTGGCCGACACCGAAACCAAATTCCAGTTCCTCAAGGAGCGACTGGAGAAATCGGCGGACCGCCCCTGGGTGGACCAGGTGGAACTGCGCGACAGGCTCCTGGACCTGAACAAGGACCTGATGGAGTTGATTTCGCAAGTGTGAGGGGGCCCCACATCACGAGCCGACCCAGGAAAAACCTTTGGAAATGCCCCTATTGCTGCCCGGAGACTTTTTCGATGGTCAACGTGACAGAGCCGAAATTGTTCCAATAGTACCCTTCGCGGTCGTTGGCAAAGACGAACAGCCGGCCCGCGTGGTCTGCCGTCCGCTCGCTTTCGTTGCCGATAACGAAGGTCTCGGCCGGGTCGTCCTCGCGAGGCTGTAGCCCATCCGGGACGATGCGGCCCATAAGTCGGAAGTACCGGCCGTTGTCCGGAATGCGCGGAGGCCGATTCCAGTTATAGAGCCACGGAGCTGGGTAGCCGTCCGCATGGCAGGGGATGAAAGCATCGATCCAGATGCCGCTGGCATGGAAGGCCACACGGTCGCCAGCCTGGACCCAGACCGACGTGGGGACCCATTCCTTGCGCGAGTCCACCTTCACCACGGTTCGTTCACTTCCCGGAAGGCCAATCTCCGGGCGATTTTCCGGCCGGCGGATGTCGCCACATCCGGACAAGCCGACGACCAGCAGAAACAGGAGCACGCATCCAGCGATCCGGTTCATAGAGTTCCTCCCGGTTCAGCCGCCACGGCAGCCCTTGCTGGCCGACGGCCACATATGCTCCTGATCTATGTCCTTCTCATCCTCGTTCGTCAATTTATTCCCATTTTTTAGACAGAAGCTACTATAGGTCATGGGGAGGTTCCCCGAAGGGCGGGCTTATTTCATGCGGTAGGTGATACGGCCGCGGCTCAGGTCGTAGGGGGAGAGTTCCACCTTGACCTTGTCGCCGGGAAGGATGCGGATGTAAAATTTACGCATTTTTCCGGAAATGTGTGCCAGGACCTCGTGCCCGTTCTCCAGTTCGACCAGGAACATGGCGTTGGGGAGGGCTTCCTGGACGGTGCCGTCTACTTCGAGGGCGTCTTCCTTAGGCATTTACGGCCTCCTTCATGTTCATGAAGAAGAACCAGTTAACCCATTTCTCTCAATTCTTCAAGCCGCAGGCCCTTGGAATGCGCAACATAGCCAACGTTCCGCCGCCGGTCGCATCGGTGACGGACAGTTCCCCACCTTGTTCCCTTATCCAGCGCCGGGCCTTGGCCAGCCCCATGCCCACCCCAACAGACTTGGTGGTGAAAAAAGGATCGAACAAAAATGGTACAACCTCAGGGGAGATCCCTTGGCCATGGTCCCGAACCAGCAGCACGCAGGCCCCGTCTTCCTCGCGCCAGGAGACCTCCACCAACCCGCCCTGAGGCGTACAGGCCTCCACAGCGTTTTGAATCAGTTCGATCAGTGCATCAGAGGTCATACCAGGATCGAGGAACCACACCGGCCACCCCCGGCCGATATCAATCGAAACCCCGGGCGGCAGGGGGGACAGTCCTCCGACGATGTCCCCGACCAATCGGCCCATATCCGTTTCCCGGCATTCGGGAATCCTAGCGGCCGTATAGTGCGTGACCGCCTTGACCACGTCCTCCAGCCGGGTGGCGCCCTCCCGGATACCTTGAACGAGATTCATCCCGGCCTCGTCCATGGAGCACTTCTTCTCCAAGAGCCGCGCGAATCCGCCGATAGTCATCATCGGATTGCGGATCTGGTGGGCGATGGCCATGGAGAGTTGGGCCAGGCTGTCGATACGCTCCTGCTGCAGGACGCTGCGCTCCTCGAGCATGCGCTTTTCGCGCTCGTGCATTTCGTAGATGTGAGTCACGTCGCTGATCTGCAGGACGATGCCGAACACCTTTCCGTAATCGACAATCCGGGAAACGGACAGGGTGTAGTGGCGCGTGCCCAGAATCGAGTGCTGGAAGCGCGTCTGCACGCTTTCGGTCGGAGCCTCATGTTCACGAGCCTGGGTCAGCAGGTAAACAACGGCGGAGCGATCCTGGAAGCGGTCCAGGACGGTCCCATTGAAGTGCTGGCGCAAGAGAGATTCGCGCGGCACTCCCAGCAGGCGCACGGCCGTCTCGTTGACGGCGTACACATCCCCCCGGATGTTCATGATGACCACACCCGCGCTTAAGGACTCCAGCAGGGTGGTGAGATATGAGGACTGGATGAAGGGCAACATTCTTCAGGTCCTTGCAATAAATTTTGTCACAGAATTGTGGCGGACTCGTGACGCCCTCCCTGCTTTACAAGCGTTCGCGTTTTGGGCAAACGGCTTGGACGATTTCAAAAAACTCACTCCGGGAGCCACCCAGCCGTGTTCACAGCGAAACTACTGGACAAATACGCCGAGGTCCTGCTCTGGGGCCTGGCAACCTCCCGTCCGAACCCCTTCCAGCCGGGCGACAACGTGCTCGTCCAGTGCGATCTGGCCGGGCTCAAGCTTGCCGAGACTCTGTTCGCCAAGCTCATGGACCGGGGCGTCAACGTCGTACCGCGCACGAACTTCTCCTCCCGCATGGAACTGAGCTTTTACCAGAAAGCCAACGAAAGCCAGCTCACCTTTATCGCTCCGGGAACCAGGGAACTCTACGAAAACCTGAACGGAGCCATCTACATCCTGGCCCCGGAGAGCCTGACGCACCTCTCCGGCGTGGACTCCAAGCGCATCGCCCAGACCGCCATCGCTCGCAAGCCCTTCCGGGACGTCCTGGTCAAGCGCGAGGAAGCCGGACACTTCGGCTGGACCCTGTGCGTGTACCCAACGGACGAATACGCCCGATGCGCCGGCCTTTCCAAAAAGGAGTTCGCCGAACAGATCATCAAGGCCTGCCATCTGCGCGCCCAGGACCCGCTGAAGGAATGGCGGCGCATCTTCGACGAGGCCACCGAAATCAAGAACTGGCTCAACGCCATGCGGGTGGATTCCTACCATGTGGAATCGCCCAACGTGGACCTGATCGTCACCCCGGGCGAACACCGCCGCTTCAAGGGCATCTCCGGGCACAACATCCCGAGCTTCGAGCTGTTCCTTTCGCCCGACTGGCGCGGCACCGAAGGAGTCTACTTCGCCGATCAGCCCTCATATCGCAGCGGCAACCTCGTGCGGGGCGTGCGCCTTACCTTCAGGAAGGGCGTAGTGGTCGAAGTATCCGCCGAGCAGGGCGAGGAGTTCGTCAAGAAGCAAGTGGCTATGGACAACGGTTCCAACAAGCTGGGCGAATTCTCCCTTACCGACCGCCGCTTCTCCAAAATCGACAAGTTCATGGCCAACACCCTTTTCGACGAGAACTACGGGGGCGAATACGGCAATTGCCACGTGGCCCTGGGCAGCTCTTACTCCGACACCTTCGACGGAGACCCTTCGACCCTCACCGAAACCAGGAAAGTCGAACTGGGCTTCAACGACTCGGCCCTGCACTGGGATCTGGTGAACACCGAAAAGAAGCGCGTCACCGCCATCCTTAAGGGCGGTGGTAAGCAGATGATCTATGAGGACGGGCAATTCACCCGCTGAACCCTGACGTTTCCAGTCGTTTCCAGATTGTTTCAAGAACGCCCGGTTTTCCAGACCGGGCGTTCTTTGTTCGGAGAACTCACGCGCGGCTATCCTTCTTTGCCAACCATATTTACATGAAGCTGACTGCGGTATACGTGCTGGAACATCCGATGGATTCCATAACGGAGGCCCCCATGAGACGCATCATCCGTCCGCTCTTCCTCGTCGCCTGCTCCGCCCTTGGCCTTTGCGCCCTGGCCCTGGCCCAGGGCAAGCCAGACCTTACCGGCTGGGAAAAAGGCAGCGCCTACGACAAGTTCTACGACGCACGCGAGCCTGACACCATCAAGGGCCGCGTGGACGACATCATCGATATCACCCCGCTGCCAGGAATGGCCAAGGGCCTGGGTCTGCTCGTCCGTGACAAGAAGGACGGCAAGGTGGAGACGGTCCATATGGGGCCCAAGGATTTCGTTGACCTGAGCCGCATCGGCCTGCGCAAGGGTGACGCGGTGAAGGTCTACGGCGTGTGGGCAACCATCGGAGACAAGGACGTGCTCATGGCCACCAAGGTGAAGAAGGACGATGACCAGGAGCTCAAGGTCCGGCGCTCCAAGGATGGCATGCCCTGGTGGAGCATGAGCCCCGAGGAACTGGCCAAGGAAAAAATGGGGGAATGACGTGAACGGCTTTCGTTAAATAGTCCGGCGCTCCTGGTTCGGTGTGAGAACGCCCCGGCGGACCGAGAAGTGAAGATATCGTCTCAAATAAAACGCCCCCCTGCATTCGCTGCCGGGGGGCGTCGCATTCTTACACTCTGGAAACTCTGACTAGGGCATCATCTCCAGGATCTTGCGCATTATCTCGAAGGCGTCGGCCACGTAGAGCACGTCGGCCTTTCCGTGGGCCCAACCGCAGTTGGGATCCAGATTCACGGCCCGGCGTTCGCCGATGAAGCGCCAGCCCACGGTATGGGGTTCCTCGCCGTGGCAGCAGGTGGCCAGGCCCTTGGCGTGGCGGGGGGTTGCCCCAGTCTGGCCGACCTGGTGCATGTGCGTCAGGAAGGACATCACCTGCTGACCCTCGCCGGAGAGGTCCACCAGGGACTTAGAGGTGCCAAGCGACGCCTGGGCTTTGGCCAGGAACTGGAGGATTATCCGTTCAGCCTCCTCCAGGTGCGCCACGCCGTCGGCCTGTTTCTTGGTCCAACCCGCGCCGGTCACGAAAAGCAGGGAGGCGTCGGGGCGGATGGTCTGCTCCTCGGCCGAAGGGCAGATCATGGAGGTCACCTCGGTGCGAACGCCGCCGGAGGGGAGTTCGGCGGCCACGGTGGAGACGGCGGCCGTGCCGGCCTGGCCGGCATAGGGCGCAAAGCAGCCTGTGGATACGCTGACGATCCAGGGGCGCTCCTGGCGGGTCAGTTCGGCGTACATGCGTTGGCGGTAGTACCAGCGGGTAACTATGGGCTTGCCGTCCGCAACGGACAGGGCGGTGACGTTCGTGTCCGAGCGACCGCCCAGGCGGGCTGCCACGCCCGGCAGCACCCGGCTCATGCGCGAGGTGGCCGCACCGATGACCAGGGAAGCTCCGGCGGCCCGGCACAGGGCGACCAAGGCGGCTGCGTCCGTGGCGTATCGGGCCCAGGCGAACTGCTCGCCGGACACGCCGTAAAAGGTTTCCGCACCGCATCCGGCCAGGGAGTCGGCCGCGGCCTGGACATCCGTGCCCACCAAGCCCACGCGGAGCGGTGCATTCAGCTGCCCGGCCAGGGTCTTGGCGGCGCTCAGGGCCTCCAGCGAGGCCTTGCCCAGGGTGCCGTCGCATTCGGTCTGGGCTACGAAGAGAATTGTATCCATGTGATCCTCCGGCGGCCGGGAGCAGAGATTCCCGGGTTTGCCAGCAGTGTCGTGTTGTTGCCTCCGGCGGCCAAAGGGCTTCCTCCTTTGGAATCCCTTGCGGGAGGATCCGCCGTGCCCCAAGCCTTTCGACTAGGCGCTCAACCAGTCGATGATCTCCTTGGCGATGACCTCGGGGGGAGTGTCCTTCACGATCCGGGTCTCGCGCTTCTGGCTGGGGATGTGCACGCCGGCAAATTCGGGACCGCCCTCGACCTTCACGGGCTTGGCTTTCTGCAGGGCGGGCATGACCAGACGCATGTTCTGCATGCCCACCTGGGGGTTGTTGGGCGGCTCGGGCAACTCGCCGGTGGCCCAGCCCAGGACGGCCGGGGGACCCGCCAGCACGGATTCCTGGTAACTGCCGCCTTCCACGCGTTCAAGAACACGCAGGCTGCCGTCGGCGCGGGCTTCGAGCTTGTCCACGCCCTGGAACTGTTCGAAGATCTCAAGCTTTTCGCCCACGATCTGCATGGTGGCCCCGGCCCCGCGCGAGGCGGACATCCATCCGCCGAACACCAGGAGCCTGGACTTGTCCAGGCCCGGTATGGCCTCGATGGCGGAAGCCAGGGCATTTCCAACCACGTCGGCCTCTACGAAGCCCCCGGCCGGGCCGTCCAGCACCACCAGTTCAAAGGGCACCTTCTGGGCGATGGTCATCATCACCTGCTGTAGCTTGGCCTTGGGACCCATGCTCACCAGCCAGACCTTGCTGTCCGGGACGTTCTTGGCCAGATTGGCGGCCTCGAAAAGTGCGTGCCCGGCCCAGGGGTCGAGGATGGCCGGCAACATAAGCTCGTTCTTCAGACCCCATCCAACGGGACCCTTTACGGGCTCCAGCGTCTGGAGTGGATCCGGAACGATGCCGCCGCAGACGACGATATGATAGCTCATGGTGTCTCCTTGATGAGTGTAAGACCTCTGGCGGCCAAAGTGGGCTCCGTCCTCTCAGGACTCTCCCGCCAAAGGGACACTGTTCCTTTGGAATCCTTCATTGCGTCGCGTCGTTCACCGAAAAAGCGACCCAACCGGCCCTTTGCCGTCCGACAGCGCAATATCTTATAATCTCAATCAGTTTTCGGCCGAGTGCAGCCCACCGGCACCGGCCCGGAATTCCACGTTGCTCTTCTCAGGGTCTGTGGGGTGCGGCTTGGAACAGTTCCACAAGCATGCGCCGCAATGCACGCACTTCTCCCGGTCGAAAAGCGGCACCCCGCCCTCGGGATTTGTGGTTATGGCCTGGCCGGAACACATCTCGATGCATATCTTCTCCCGGCAGGCCCGGCAGGTGTCGTGATCCACGAACACCACGTGGTCGGCAAAGCCGGACGGGGCCTGGACTTTGCCGCCGAGCAGCAGGGCGTCTTGGTGGGAAATAAGCAGCTTTCCGTCATACTCGATTTTAGGCCAGCCGATGCGGTCCATGATAGCGTCGTGGAGCGCCTCGCCCCTGGCTTGACACTCCTCGCGCATGGCCCTCAATTCCTCGGAGGGAATCTGAGTGGCGTAGGTCTCCTCGATGGTGGGAATGCGTTCGTGCGGACGGCGGTGGTCTCCGGGCATGTTGATCTTGCCGTTGGAGAAGCCGGTGAGGGCCATGCCGAGCAGCCCCTGGATAAAGCCCTTGCCGAAGCCGTCGCGGGACTTCTCCGCCACTCGGGCCTCCTCTTCAAGGCGGGAAGCGCGGCGCCTGGCCACATAAGCCTGCTTGAGGTTGTCCCGGGTGAAGGGCTTGCCGGCCTTCATGAGTTCCAACACGCCTTCTGCCAGGATCACCCCCGAGGTCCATGCCTCGTCCACGCCGGAGCCGGTGAGCACGTTGGTGGTGCCGGAGCATTCTCCGATGCGGGCGTAGCCGTCGCCAGCCAGCCTGGGCTCGCCGCGCCGCCCGGACTCCAGCAGCGATTTGGCCCCCCAGGAGCGCATGGTGCCGCCCTTAAGGTGTTTCCAGAGATAGGGGTGGGTGACCCAGTGCTGCATGTAGCGGTAGGCGGTGCGCACCGGGATATCCAGCCAGGAGGGCACGAAGATGCCAAGCGAGGCCACGCGACCCGGCAGCACGTAGAGGAAGCCGAAGATGTCCGGCTCGGGATAGCCGAATGTGTGCAGTACAAACCCCTCGGGCAGGGTGCAGCTCTCCGGCAGATCGACGACCATCTTCATGCCCAAGGCCCAGTCGCGGCGGTGATGGCCGCCGGGCATGGTCGCGAAATCGTCCAGGTCGCGGCCCACCGGACCCACCGGGCCGTCGCCGATGACGGTGAGGGCGGCTTTGATGTCCATGCCGGGCATGTATCCGGCCTCCGGCTCGCCCTTCTTGTCCACGCCCTGGTCCACCAGTCGAACGCCGGCCACCCGACCGTTCTCCAGAAGTACCTTGGACACGGGCATGCCCGGCCAGATCTGGGCCAGGCCCGAACCCATCACCTCCGAGCCCACCCACTGGTTGAACTGGCCTATGGAGAAAACCAGTCCGGGCTCTTTGCGCAAAAACGGGGGGATGTACGGCAGTTCGACCGCCTCGTCCTTGCAGAAGCTCAGGCGCTTGCCGAAGGTGCGGATCATAGTGTCCTTGAAATCGAGCAGGTCCTGGCGGCGGCTGGCCCCTTGCGGATCGAGCAAGTAGACCACCTTCTCGTCGGCAACCTCGGCGCACATGGGGAGCATGGAGGCGTCGAGGTCGGGGAAGGATTCGCGGATGCCCCTGGCACTGGAGACCACGCCGGAGACACCAGCTCCGATATCGTCGGCACGCTCGTAGCAAATGACCTGGGGGGGCATGCCGGGCATGACCGCGCTCTCGACCACGGGAGCGCCCTCATGGTCCACGAGTCCCCGGGTCAGGGTGGTCAGAAAGCCACCCATGGCCGGGCCGAACCCGACGCAGACGATGTCCACGTCCATGCTCTGGCGTTCAATCTCGGACATGTACCTTCCTCACATGGGGTAGTCGAGTGCCTCGGGAATCATAACCTGGGTCAGGGAGTGGGCCGCACGGTCCTTGGCCAGGGCAGCTCCGGACAGGGTCCGCTCGAGCTGCGAGCGCAGGGTGTCGAAAGCGGAGAACTCGGCCTCGTCCTGAGGGCCAAAGCCGTGGACCATGCCGGCGCAGATACGGGCGCACTCCCCGGCGGCCCGGGCGGCCTGGACCATGGCCATGTCGCTGAAGAACCCCAGGGTTCCCTCCAGGCCCTCGGCCACGATGGAGTTTTCCGGGCCCTTGGCAGCCAGCTCCATGACATCGACAATCTGGCAGCGCGAGGCCATGACCCAGCACAGGGCGTCGGCCATGGGGAAGGTCACGCTCTGACGACGGTTGTGGTAGAGGCGCGAGCCGGAGGGGTCCTTGGCACGGTGCAGGAACTCCAGGGTCCACAGCCACAGCTCCATGGCCTTGGCCACCACGGCCGCGCCGGTCTCGGGCTTGGCCTGTCCAAGGGCGGCGAACTCCTCGATCCACTGGCGCAGTCTGGCCAGGAAGACCTCGTTGGTCATGGTGATGGACAGATGGCGGCGCTGCACGGCCTCGGGACCTTCGTAGGTGGCCTCGAGCTGAGTATCGGTCCACTTGAAGAACATGAAGCCCGGGCAGTCCTCGGTGATGCCGTAGCCGCCCATGAGGGCCAAGGCCTCGCGCATCTGGGTGGCGCCCTGGCCGGTATTCCAGAGCTTGCAGGCCGGGCAGAGAATGTTTGCCAGGGATTCCAGCAGCACGTAGCGCACCAGGGGATCGCCCGCCAGTTCTTCGAAGCGGACGGCGTTGCGCTCTGATTCCGGCATGGCTTCGAGTTCAAGATACTCCAAGGCCAGCTTCTCGACCTTGCGCAGGGCGGTCAGCTGCGACTTGGGACCGACGACGCCCTGGTCGGCGAAAATTTTGTCCTTCACTTTCTCAGTTGGGTCGAGCTGGTCGAAGAGCCGGGCAGTCTCGAAGCCGAGAGAGGCCCCAGCCTCTCCCATGGCCCAGATGTCGGCCAGGCGCAGCACGGCGTCGGGTTTCTGCTGGATGCCCAAGTCGTACTTTGGGGTACCGGCGACGGCGTCACCGCCGCGATAGCGCTGGCGCTGGTAGCGGATCACGGGCTCAATGGCCGAGAGCAGCTTGGCGGTGGTCATCAGGGCCACGGGCACACGAGTGCGATGGAACACCGCCCCGATGATCTCGGAGTGGGTGTAGTTGGGGACAATGACCCCGTCCTTCACCGTGTAGCCGCCCACGATGCGGCTGGCCGGGACCTTCAGGTTGAAGACCGGGTCTCGGGTGGAGGAAAGTTGGTGCACCATCTTGAGGGTGGGCGCGCCCCGGTCGAACAGGCCCTCGTCGGTGTTCTCCACGATGACGATGCAGGAGGACTTGATGCGCGGGTCGTCCGTGTCCACGGCGCAAGTGGCGAAGTTAGCGAAGTCCATGCCGGTGATGAAACGGCCGCGTTTGTCCACCTGAAGCATGGGCTCACAACCTTCCTCCCATTCGGCCACGCGGACCTTGCCCACAAGAGTGTTGGTCTCCACGCCCACGTAGGGCAGGGGTTCGGTGAGGGCAAAGGCCCCCCGATAGACCGTACGGTCCTCGCCAGGCTGGGGCGGCACGCAACGGCTCATGTAGTGGTCGCGCTGTTCGGTGGTGCCGCGCTCGTGGATGGGAGCCAGGGCCAGGTTGGTGGCCAGGGAACAGGTGGCCGCGCCGGCGTCCACCCAGGACAGTTCGAAGGCTACCAGAGCCAGGGCCAAGTTCTTGGGACCCTCGATGAAGCCTCCCTGGTGCGGCTCCATAAACAGGGCGGTCAGTCCGGAGGTGTCGAAGGCCTCAAGGAGCTGGGCCTTGTGGTCGGTCCACTCGTGGGTGTGGCGGGCGCCCTCTGCCACCAACCGGGCGACCAGGGTGCGGGCCAGGGAGCGGGCGGACTGCACGGCCATCTGGATATCGTAGCGATCTGCGAAGCGCCACATGATCTGGCGGATGTCGTCGCCAGGCAGGGTGCGTAGGGTTTCCATAGAGCGGCTGTATCCTCTGGTTGGGTTGCGTTTGCCGGTCGGCGCGGCAGGAAATTTAATTAAACTAAGCCATCCCGGTCCGCCACGTCAATGTAACGGGCCGTAGGAGGGGGGTCAAAAGGACAGCGTTTCGCCTGTCAGGGCCTGATAAGCCTCCAGGTACTTCGCCTGGGTCCTCGCGGCCACCTCGGCGGGCATGTTGGGGGCGGGGGGCTTCTTGTCGAAGCCGATGGATTCCAGCCAGTCACGCACGTATTGCTTGTCGTAGCTGGGCTGGCCCTGGCCGGGGGTGTATCCGGCCTGGGGCCAGAAACGCGAGGAATCCGGGGTGAGCACCTCGTCGATCAGGATCAGCCCGCCCTCGACGGTCCCGAACTCGAACTTGGTGTCCGCGATGAGTATTCCCCGTCCGGCTGCATAATCCCGGGCCTCCGAGTAAATGGCCAGGGCAGCCTCCCGCGCCTGGTCGAAAAGCGGCTGACCGACCAGGTCGCTGGCGGCGTCCAGGGTGATGTTTTCGTCGTGGCTTCCCAGTTCGGCCTTGGTGGACGGCGTGAACAAAGGTTTCGCAAGCTTCTCCGATTCGCACAGCCCCTTGGGCAGCGCCTGACCGCAGACCTTCCCCGTGGCCAGGTAGTCCTTCCAGCCAGAGCCGGTGATGTAGCCCCGTACGATGCATTCGATGGGCAGGGGCTTGGCCTTGCGCACCAGCACCGCCCGGCCTTCCAGCATGTCCGCGTGGGCCTTGAGTGGAGCCGGAAACTCGGCCGGGTCCACGGCCAGCAGATGGTTGTTCATGAGATGCTTGAACTGCCGCATCCAAAAGATGGTGATTTTGTTGAGGATCACCCCCTTGAAGGGGATGGGATCCGGCAGGATCACGTCGAAGGCGGAGAGGCGGTCCGTGGTGACGATGAGCAGGACGTCGTCCGCCACCTGATAGATGTCGCGAACCTTGCCTCGCGACAGGAGTGGATATTCCTTGATGTCGGTGGTGGTGACCACTTGCATGCGTGTATCCTCCGGAAATTACTCGTTACGCCACTCGACGGACCGGGCATGGGCCTCCAGGCCCTCCAGCCGAGCAAGCCTGGCGATCTTGGCCCCGTGCCTTCGCGCGTACGCCGGGGGCGCGGCGATGAGGCTCGATTTTTTGGTGAAGGTGTCCACTGACAGTGCCGAAGAGAAGCGGGCATTGCCCATGGTGGGCAGCACGTGGTTGGGACCGGCGAAATAGTCGCCCACCGGCTCCGGGCAACCGCAGCCAAGGAAGATTGCTCCAGCGTGACGGATGTCGCCCAGGATGCTCCAGGGGTCGACCAAGGCCAGCTCCAAGTGCTCCGGGGCTAGGCTGTTCACCAGCTCAACGCCCTCTTTGAGGCCTGGCACGGTGATCACCGCGCCCCAATCGGCCAGGGCCTTGCCGGCGATCTCATTACGGGGAAGTTTTTCGAGCTGGACGGCCAGCTCCCTGAGAACCGCCCGGGCAAGCTCAGGGCTGTCCGTGACCAGGATGGACGCGGCCAGGGGGTCGTGCTCGGCCTGGGAAAGCAGGTCGGCCGCCAGCCAGGCCGGGGGCGCGGACTGGTCGGCCAGGATGACGATCTCCGAGGGCCCGGCGATCATGTCGATGCCCACCTGTCCAACCAGCAACCGCTTGGCAGTGGTCACATAGATGTTGCCCGGGCCGGCCAGCACGTCCACCGAGGCGATGGTTTGCGTGCCGTAGGCCATGGCGGCGATGCCCCAGGCGCTGCCGGTACGGTAAATTTCGGTGATGCCAAGAAGCGAGGCGGCCGCCAGGATGTAGGGATTGAGCGTGCCGTCCTTGCGCGGAGGAGAGATGGCCAGGATTCGCTCGACCCCGGCCACCTGGGCCGGAATGGCGTTCATCAGCAGTGAGGAGATAAGCGGGGTCTCTCCGCCCTGCCCCCCGGGGACGTACAACCCGGCGGAATCCACCGGCCGCACCAGCTGCCCCAGGATGGTGCCGTCCTCGCGGGTGGTCCACCAGGATTTCTCTTTCTGCTCCTCGTGGAAGACCCGAATGTTGTGGGCCGCCTCTTCGAGGATGGCCAGATCGGAAGGGTTAACCTGCCCGCGGGCCGCCGCGATGTCTTCAACGGGCACGCGCAGCATGGAGGGGGTGAAGTCCGGGCAGTCGTAGCGCCTGGTGTAGTCGGCCAGGGCCTCGTCGCCTTCCGCCGCCACATGGGCCAGTATGTCGCGCACGCGTTGCTCCACGGCCTGGTCGGGGTTCTCCCGGCCTTTGAGCTTCTGGGCTAGGGGGGCGAAATCTTCGGGGCGCTGGTAGGTGAGTTGAGGGCAGGGCATTCAGTGCTCCAAAAAGCGACGATGGCGCGCCTATAGATGATGCGCGGGGGTTTGTCGAGTGGTGGAGCAGGGGGAAAGAGTCTCCGGCGGCCAGAGTGAGCACTGCCCTCTCAGAACTCTCCCGCTGGAGGGCTGACCCTCTGGACACCCTTACCGCTTCGCGGCGTTCACCGACAGAATTGCCGTTGCTTGCCCGAACAGCCTTGCGCTCTGTCGTTTACAATCGATCCTACTCCGCCGCCTTCGGCATCCACTCCAGCCCCACATCCCCCTCGGCCAGCCGCTTGATCATGGCCAGCTGTTCGGAGCGGCAGGTGGCCTTGCCGTCGATCATGGCGGCGGTCACCGTGGAGAGGATTTGGCCGAAGCGTGGCCCCGGAGAAAGTCCCAGGGCCTTCAGATCGTCGCCGCCGATTTCGATCTTCTGGGTGCGCAGGGTAGTCAGGTACAGCGAAATGGAGCGCTGCACGGTCTCCTTGGGGTTCCTGGCCATCAAGTACAACACCCCTTCCAGCGGCAGATCCCGGAGCATGAAGTACAACTCGCTGTAAAGCCCTTTGCGGTACTCCCATTCGAAGATGGATTGAGCCGTGTTGCGGATGGAATGACGCAATTCCAGGAAGGCTTCCTCGTGGTGTTTCGAGAAGCCCAGGCGCGAGACCACGCTGGCCACCTGTTCATCCTCCATGCTTACGCACAGGCCCAGGAAGTAGACGCGCCAGATTTCCGGCTTGGGTTCGATGTAGAGAAGCTTGTACCAGGTGATGATCTTCTCCGCCTCGACCAGGACGTCGTCCTTGCGTACGTTCAGGGCCAGCAGGGGATGGATGGCAGCCAGGAGTCCGAACTCATCCATGCGCCGGACACAGGCCAGGGGGTTGTCGTCCTCCAGGATGTGGCGGATCTCCTGGAAGACCCGCGAGCCGGAGAGACGGTGCACGAACTGGTTGGTAATGGCGTTGCGGATGAGCCGTTCCGTCTGGGGGGCAATCTTGAAATTGAATCGTTGCTCGAAGCGGATGGCCCGTAGGATGCGGGTGGGGTCCTCCACGAAGGACAGGGAGTGGAGCACCCGGATGACCCGGTCTTTGATGTCGCGCTGAGCCCCGAAGAAGTCCACCAGCTTGCCGAAGCTACCGGGGGAGAGGTGCACGGCTAGGGCGTTGACGGTGAAATCCCGCCGGTAGAGGTCCATCTTGATCGAGGAGAGTTCCACCGTGGGCAGGGCGGCCGGGTACTCGTAGTATTCCAGACGGGCCGTGGCCACGTCCACCCGGGTGCGGTCCTTCAGCACGATCACGGCGGTCTTGAACTTGCTGTGTGACTTTACCCTCCCACCCAACTCCTTGGCCAGAGCCTCGGCGAAGAGGATGCCGTCGCCCTCGACCACCAGGTCCAGGTCCAGGTTGGGGCGGCCGAGCATCAGGTCGCGCACGAATCCGCCCACGATGTAAGCCTCGTAGCCCATGGACTTGGCCAGCTCTCCGGCCCGGCGCAAAAATTCGTAGAGAGCCTTGGGCAGCCGGTCGCGCAGGTGACCGGCCACACTGCGTTCCGTCCTGCGCTCTACCCCGACCGTCTCCGGGATGCGGGCCGGTTCACGCACCAGGATGTTGATCAGGTCCGTGCGAGTGACCACTCCGGCCACCTCCCCGCCGGCCACCACCGGCACCAGACGTTGGCGCTGCCCCAGGATGATCTCCATGATGTGGTACAAGTCGGTTTGCGGGGTCACGGTCTGGGCGCCAAGCATCATGTAGTCGCTGGCGCCGGAGCCGGCCAGTCCGTGCTTGATGGCCTTGCTCACGATGTCCTGCTCCAGGATGCCCAGGCAGCCCTTGTTCTTGGCGTCCACCACGGGCAAGGCCTTGAGCCCGAAGCGGGACATGATCTCCGCGGCCTCGCTGAGTGGCCTGTTGTCCGTGATGGTTACGGCAGGCTTACTCATGAGGCTTTCGGCCAGGATCTGCGGATTCACCTGGGAGTAGAGCAGTCCGAAGAGATCCTCCTTGGCCTGGGTAAGGGTCTTGTCCTTGATGGAGGCCGAGGCGGCGTAGGTGTGGCCGCCGCCGCCCAGCGAAGAGCAGATGCGCCCCACGTCCACGTCGGTGGTGCGCGAACGGGCCACCAGGTGCACCCGGTCCTTCATCAGGGCCAGGGCGAAGAGTACCCGGATGTTCTCCATGTCCATGAGCTTGTGGGCCAGCAGGGCGAAGTCTCCCACGTAGGCGTCCAGGGTGGCCTCGGCCACCACCACCTCTACTCCGTTTATGTCGTAGGTGGTGGCCGATTCGATGAGTGCGCTCATGATGGTGATCTGCTCCGAGGACAAATCCCGCGTCAGCAGCTCGGAAAGGGTGGGCATGTCCATGCCCTGGCTCTTGAGCCAGGCCGCTGCCGTGAAGTCCTCCTCGGTGGTGGAGGAGAAGGTGAAAGAGCCGGTATCCTCGTAAATGCCGAGCGCCAGAAAGGTGGCCTCGTCGGGAGCCAGTGTCAGCCCTTTATCCTTGATCATGTGGGTCAGGATGGTGGTGGTGGAACCCCAGGGTTTGACCACTGCCACCGCGGCCTTCAGATCCTCCTCGGTGTCCGGGTGGTGATCGTAGACGTGCAGGATGAGGTCCGGCCGGTCCAGGAAGGCGGCCGCGTGGGGCACGCGCGATCTCTGCCTGGTATCCACCAGGACCAGGGTCTTTACCGTCTCGGGGTCGATGTCCTTGTAGGTCTTGAAATTGAAGAGATACGTGGCGCTTTGGATAAAGAAGTTGCGCAGGTTCTTCTCCTGGCTGCCGGGAAAGATGAGCGTGGAACCGGGATAAAGTTTGCCGGCCGCGATCATGGCCGCCAGGGCGTCGAAATCGGCGTTGATGTGCGAGGTGATGACCGTGGGAGCGGCCAAGCCTTTGTGAGGCTTGTGGATCATGAATCCTTTTTCCTTATAATATTTTGAAAGCAATCGCTGTGCTCGCACCAAAGGTAAGCCTAAGGTATTTTTTAACTTTGCTCAAACGGGTAGCACCATCATCGCTGGGATGGCTAACCCTGGAATACCGTAATGTAACCACCTACACCACCACGATTTTCCTGCTTACGGCTTAGCTAGGCGATCTCATCAGATCATGGGCCCCACGACCAACGTCGAAGACCCAGAAAAAAACAGGAAAGAATGTACCTGACCGCTAAAATATGGCATGGAGCAAAGTGAACTCTTTATCCCATAGAAAGGAGCGACATTCATGCGCAATCGTCATTTGCTGCCAGGCATCCTGGGCATTCTGCTCTCCCTCTTTGTGGTGGCTGCTTTCATTGTGCCAGGGGCCGCCCAGGCCCAGGATAAAACTTCCAAAACCATCCCCCCTCATAATGCCAAACCATCCGGAAAGGTAAGATTGACTTTGGGACAGGCGGGGCTGCTCTTGAGCGCCTCCGGGGGCCACGGTACGTTGGTCTTCCAGAACAAGACCTACGCCTTCGAACTTGGAGGAATAGGACTTGGCGAATTCGGGGGGGCCAAGGCCAACTGCGTGGGAGATGTCTTCAATCTCTCCCGGGTTGAGGATTTCTCCGGAGCCTATGTGCAGCTCAAGAGCGGGTATACCGGCACGGAAGGCAAGGATAAGATATGGCTACAGAACTCCAACGGGGTGGAGATTTGGCTGCGCTCGAAAACCAAAGGGCTGGAACTGACCGCTGAGGTCGAGGGAGTGGAGATCAAACTAAAGGGCGTCAAGAAGAAATAAGAGGCAACCGGCTAATGCCCGGCTGACGGAACTTTACAACCACTCTCGACGGCGGCTCCGTGGTAAGTAACGGAGCCGCCGTCGGCTGTGGCCACTTAAACAACAAATACATGTCTCTACGTAAATATCTTCATGAGCTGATCCGTCAGCTTGATGAGCACGGGCACGTCCTCGGGGGCTTCCTCCAGACTCCGGTTCAGCATCCGCAGGAGTTGTTCCAGCAGAAACACCGGCAGCAGTTGTCGGACGCTCCCATCCGGGAGCGGCACCAGGACCGATCCCTGCACGACGCCCAAGTAGGCTTCCAAAAAGGCCAGGCAGGCCGTTCTGCGCCAGAGGGAGAGCCACGCGGTGAGTTCTTTCGCCGCGGATGGGTTTCTCTCTACATGCCGGATCAGGGCCTTCTCGGCGGTAAGGCCCATGGAGGCAATCATGCAGGCCGCATCCCGGATGGCCGGCCGTTTAATGGTCCTTTCGCCCAGGGGCAGACGCACATCGCCGTCGAAGTCCACGAGCACGAAGTCTTTGCCCAGATGAAGAACGTTGTCGAGTTGCAGGTCGCCATGGGTCCTGATGCGTACGCCCGTGGGCTCCATGTCCAGAAGCCCGGCGAAGACCCGTAGGACTGCGGCTTCGGGCAGCTGCCCGGAGGGTTCTTCCGGGCCGTGGCCCTCGAAACGCGAAAGGCGTTCGATGCCTCGGGCAGTGTTGTGGACTAGGTTGCGCATGGCTTGGTATAGTGAGCGCAGGTAGAGTTTCGTCACCTGCTCCGGTGCGAAGGAAGGGGTGTCCAGGCCGGACATGATGGTGTGGAAGTGGGCTATGCGCTGAGCCAGGCGTCGAAAGAACTCCAGGGAATACTCATCCACCAGGCCCTGCTGCTCCCCGGTGAGTTCCGGCGACTTGAAAGGATCGGCGGGCAGCGGTCCTGGAGACGCAAGCCCTGAGGCCAAGGCCTGATCCAGGAAACGTTCCACGGTGTCGAGAACGAAGTTCGTACCGTCAACTGCCCCTTGCACGTATTCCGTGGTCACCGCTAGGGTCATGGCCTGATCATGCGGCCCCAGGTATGCGAGCCTGGCCAGCAGGCGGGGCACCCCTTCGAATCCGGCTTTGTTCAGTATGCTCAAGATCTCGACTTCCGGGTGGTTCCCCTCCTCCGGGTGACGGAACACCTTCAGGAAGGCCGCGTCGCCCATGGAATAGGAAACCGTGTGGGGCGAAAGGTGTATGCGCCGGGCCGGACCGGGCGGATTTGCCAAAGATTTGCGCAGGTTCAAGGGTGCATGGAAATCCACTTCGAAGCGTGAAGCCTTACCGTGGTATTTCCTTCTGGAGCCCAGGAGGGCGGCCAGTCCGGCCACGGCCTCGGGGTCGTTGAAACCGTCCAGGAGGATCTTGTGGGCATCGTCGCCAGCCAGATTGGCCAGCACCGCGTCCGGAGAATCAGTGGCGAACATCTCGGCGCGCTTCCCCGTGGCGATGGACACGAACAGAAGGTGGTGGTCCCGGAAGGTCTGGCCGTGGGCGGTTTCGACCATGAACACGGTGGAACCCGGCTCCGCGCTTCTGACCGGGAGGTCATCCAGGACTTTCAGTTCGATCAACGAGCCCGGCGTGGCGGCCCCCCGCAGGCTCCTGGCCAGGGCCGCCGGCAGCAGGGAGGACTCCAGAGTGGCCAGGTTCTCCTGGTGCCCGACCCCGCGTTCCACATCCACCGACAGGATCAGGGGCGGCTGAGAAAGGGCCTGGACGAGCTTGGCCATCCCCCTCTCCATCAGAAACCAGTAGAAGTCGTGGGGTCCCAGGGTAAGGACGTAGGGTTCCTTTCTGATGACCGGGAATCGGCTGTAACCGAATACCTCCACGGGAGTGTCACCGGCCAGGTGGCCCAGGTCGAGTTCCGCCACCTGGGCATGACGGGACAGATTGGCCACCACCAGGAGCCGCTTCTCCCCCTGGGAGCGTAAAAAACTCAGGACTTTGGTGTTGCCCCCGCGCACGAACGTCAAGTCTCCCTCTCCCAGGACCGGCAGGGTCTTGTATACGGAGATGAGGCGACGCATCCACCACAGGAATGAGGATGGGTTGTGCTCCGCGGTTTCGGCATTGACCACTTCATAATGGTACTCGGGATCGATGATCACCGGCATATACAACGATTGGGGATTGGCCCGGGAAAAGCCGGCGTTGCGGTCAGGGCTCCACTGCATCGGCGTGCGTACGCCGTTACGGTCGCCCAGATAGTAGTTGTCGCCCATGCCCAGCTCGTCGCCGTAATAGATGATGGGCGTACCGGGGAAGGAGAAGAGCAGGAAGTTGATGAGTTCCATCCTCCGGCGGTTGTTTTGCATCAACGGGGCAAGCCTGCGCCGGATGCCCAGGTTGATGCGGGCCTTGGATTCCCGGGCGTAGGCCCGGTACATGTAGTCGCGTTCCTCGTCGCTGACCATTTCCAGGGTCAGTTCGTCATGGTTGCGCAGGAACACTGCCCATTGGCAACCCTCGGGAATGGCCGGGGTCTGCCCCACGATGTCGATGATGGGATAACGATCCTCCATCCACAAGGCCATGAAGATGCGGGGCATTACCGGGAAATCGAAGGCCATGTGGCATTCATCGTCCTGGCCGAAGTAATCTACGGCATCCTCGGGCCATTGGTTGGCCTCGGCCAAAAGCATTCTGCCCGGGTACTTCGCGTCCACATGGGACCGCAGCCGTTTGAGGAAGGCATGGGTCTCCGGCAGGTTTTCGCAGCTGGTACCTTCGCGCTCGTAGAGGTAGGGCACTGCGTCGAGGCGCAGGCCGTCCACGCCCATGGCCAGCCAGTGGTCCACCACCTTGAACATTTCCCGGTGCACCATGGTATTGTCGAAGTTCAGGTCCGGCTGGTGGGAATAGAAGCGGTGCCAGAAATTGGATTTGGCCACCGGGTCCCAGGTCCAGTTGGAATGCTCGAAGTCCTTGAAGATGATCCGGGCCTCGCGGAATTTGTCCGGGGTATCGCTCCAAACGTAGAAGTCTCGGTGGGCCGAGCCGGGCCTGGCCTTACGGGCTCTCGTAAACCAGGGGTGTTGGTCCGAGGTATGGTTGAGGACCAGTTCGGTGACCACTCTTATGCCGCGGTCGTGAGCTTCGCGCAAAAACCGCTTGAAGTCGGCCAGAGTGCCGTAATCGGGATGGATGTCCAGGTAGTTGGCTATGTCGTACCCGTCGTCCCGCAGGGGAGAGGGGTAGAAGGGCAGGAGCCACACAGCCCCGATACCCAGACGTTCCAGGTAGTCCAGCTTGCCAATGAGCCCTTTGAAGTCGCCTATGCCGTCCCCGTTTCCGTCCGCGAAAGAGCGCACGTGGAGTTCATAGAAAGTGGTTTTTTTGTACCACGAGGGATCGGAAGCTAGCATACACGTCTCCTCTGCACGGTCTTGATCCCGGTCCCGTACGGCCGGGTTTGCCCTCTAGAACTTGACCGCATTTGGAAATAAATGTCTATGGTGCAGTGAATCGCCTTTTCGGTCCGGGAAAGCCCGGACTAGGAGGCAAATCCACGAACCGCACCGGAAAACACCATGGACGTCGAGACACTTCTGCCTGGGCCGCGCCCCCTCCCCGAGGTCGGGCATTGGAGAACCGGACCGGAAAGCCATGGGTTCTGCTTGTGGGCTCCGAGTGCCCGGAAGGTTGAGCTGGAACTCATCGCCTCCGGCGCTGCTCCGGAGGTGGAGGCTGGCTGGGATACAAGTTGGCCCCTGGCCGGGATTCTGGCCATGGAACCTTTGGAAGACGGCTACTGGCTGACCGAGGCCAAAGGACTGGTCCCAGGGAATCTATACCGGTTTCGCCTGGACGGGAGGAGCAGCCGTCCCGATCCGGCCTCCCACCACCAGCCTCACGGAGTGCACGGCCCCTCGTCCGTGGTGGATCACGAGAGCTTCCCATGGAGCGATCGGCATTTCACGCCCCCGGCTCTGTTCGAACTGATCCTGTACGAGGCGCATATCGGGACCTTCACCACGGAAGGCACGTTCCAGGCCGCCGAAGAGCGCCTGAAGGATCTGGCCGACCTTGGGGTAACGGTCGTGCAGGTTATGCCCGTGGGACAATTCCCCGGCGGCCGAAACTGGGGGTACGACGGTGCGTTTCCGTTCTCCGCGCACCATGCCTACGGGGGGCCTCAGAGGATGAAGCGATTCGTGGACGCCTGCCACGCCAGCGGCTTGGCCGTGGTCCTGGACGTGGTCTACAATCATTTAGGCCCGGAAGGGAATTACCTGCGCGACTTCGGCTTTTACTTCACGGATCGCTACCGGACTCCCTGGGGCGACGCGCTCAACTTCGATGGTCCCGAGAGCGACCACGTCCGCCACTACTTTTTTTGCAACGTCCTGCACTGGCTGGAGCGCTACCATGTGGACGGATTTAGGCTGGACGCCACCCATGCCATCTTCGACAAAAGTCCCAGGCCCTTCCTCGGCGAGTTGTCCGAACTGGCCAGACGCTACGATTCCTCGCGTGGTCGGAAGCCGTTCTTCCTGGCCGAAAGCGATTTGAACGACCCCAGGCTGGCCCTGTCTCCAGGCCTGGGCGGCCTCGGACTTACCGCCATCTACAACGAGGATTTCCACCACGGCGCTCATGCCTGGCTCACGGGAGAGAGGCGGGCCTATTATCAGGACTACGGGCTCATGGAGCACCTAGGCACGGCCGTAACCCAGGGATTCGCCTACACGGGCCAGTATTCGCCCTTCCGTCGGCGAGGCCATGGCGGGGATCCCTCGCGTCTGCCCGATTCTGCCCTGGTGGTATTCCTGCAGAACCACGACCAGACTGGCAACCGGGCGCACGGGGAACGGCTGGCTTCCCTGATCTGCTTTGAGGCCTTGAAGGCTGCGGCCGGCCTTCTGCTGCTGACACCCTTCACTCCCATGCTGTTCATGGGGGAGGAGTACGGGGAAGACCAGCCCTTTCTGTACTTCATCAGCCATACAGATCCCGGATTGGTCCAGGCCGTGAGGGACGGAAGGCTGGAAGAGTTCATGGAGTTCCATGACGGGCATCCCCCACCGCCCGACCCCCAGGCCGAGGAGACTTTCCGGCGCTCCAAACTGGGATGGGAGAAGCGGACCGCAGGCCGCCACGGGCTTCTGCTCTCCTGGCATCGGGAGCTGATCGGCCTGAGAAAGCGCCTATGCCCGGGCCGGCCAGGCAGCGAGCGGCCCAAGGCCCTTGCGGTCGACGAACAGGGCCTTCTGGTCCTTGAGTGTGCCCAAGGCCCGCAACGTCTGCTGTGTTTGTTCAACCTGTGTCCGATGGACAGGGCCGTGGGGATCGACTCCCTGGACCTGGGGCGCGACAGGGAAACCCTGCCAGTGAAACCAAACTCGCAGTACCAGAGCGGTATCGCAGAGGGGACGCCCCAAGGCGTGGCCTGGGTTAAACTCCTGGACTCGGCCGACACGCGCTGGGGCGGCCCGGGCTCGGCCATGCCTCCTGCACTTCAAGGTGATGTGGTACTGCCCGCGTGGTCCATGGTGGCCTATCTCCGGGAAGGGTAGCGTTCATGATCCCGGTTTTATCGTCTTCACGGTTCATGACTTTCCGGGTCCTGTGAGGAGGCACTTTTATGATTGCGGTTCCCTTGTCGACTTACAGAATCCAACTGCGCCCAGGATTCGGGTTCGCCCAGTGCCGAGAGATCCTGCCCTACCTGACGGCTCTCGGCATCTCCCACATTTACGCCTCTCCCATCTTCAAGGCTCGAGTCGGCTCGACCCACGGGTACGATGTCTGCGACCACCAGTCCCTGAATCCCGAACTGGGCACCCCCGAGGATTTCGACCAGCTCATAGCCGAGTGCAGGCAGCAGGAAATTGGTTGGATTCAGGACATCGTGCCCAATCACATGGCAGTGTCCGGTGACAACGACATGCTGGTGGACGTCTTGGAAAATGGAGAAACGTCCAGGTACTTTAGCTATTTTGATATAGAATGGAACCACCCTTACAAGAGCATGGCCGGAAGGATGTTGGCTCCCTTCCTCGGAGTCTACTACAGCCAAGCCTTGGAGAACGGAGAGGTCCGGATAAAGTTCGGAGAAGATGGATTCAGCGTCCACTATTATGAATTCAAGCTTCCACTGCGCATCGATTCATACTGGAAAATAATAACATACAATCTTGCTGAATTTAGAGACAAGGTAGGGCGAGACAATCCTGACTATGTAAAGATGCTCGGCATTTTGTACAACATAAAGACTGTGACTGGAGAAAAGCGTGAATCTGAACACTATACTCAAATATTCTTTATAAAGCGTCTACTTTTCGAGATGTACCAGGCCAGCCCGTCGTTCCGGGACTTTCTGGACACCAATATCGGGATATTCAACGGCCTGTCCGACAAGACCGGTGGCGACCGCTTCGCACTGTTGGACGATCTGCTGTCCGAGCAATTCTTTCGACTTTCGTTCTGGAAGGTGGCTGGGGAGGAGATCAACTACAGGCGTTTTTTCAGTATCAACGATCTGATCTCCCTGCGCGTTGAGGATGAGACGGTCTTCAACCACACGCACAAACTGATCCTGGATTACGTCCACGACCAGAGAATATTTGGCCTGCGAATCGACCACATCGACGGGCTCTATGATCCCTCGTTCTACCTTCAGCGCCTGCGGGGGCAGGCCCCGGGTGCCTACATCGTGGTGGAGAAAATTCTCATGGGGCAGGAATCCCTGCCGGTCTTCTGGCCTGTTCAGGGCACCACAGGGTACGATTTCATGGCCCTGACCTGCGACCTGTTCGTCCACGCTGGGCAGGAAACGGCTTTCCAGAAAATTTACACCGGCTTCACCGGGATGAAGTCGACCTTGAGCGAGATTCTTGCCCAAAAAAAAAGGGAGATCATCAGGAGGCATATGGCGGGGGACGTGGACAACCTGGCAAGGCTGTTCAAGACCGTGTCGATTATGGACCGCCGGGGCATCGACATCACCATGGTGGCCCTCAAGCAAGCCATCACGGAGCTTCTCGTCCAGTTTCCAATTTACAGAACCTACATCAGTCACGAGGAGTTCAGGCCATCCGATCTGTCTTATGTGCGGGCCGCGATCCGAGCTACACGCCGTACCAATCCGGATCTGAGCTTCGAACTTGATTTCCTGGAACATTTTCTCCTGCTGGAATTCGGCGAAGCCATGGAGGCCACGGCCAGGAGGGAGTGGACGCACTTCGTGATGCGCTTTCAGCAGGTTACCGGCCCGCTCATGGCCAAGGCCATGGAAGACTCCACCTTCTACGTCATGAACCGCCTGATCTGCCTGAACGAGGTGGGGGGCAATCCGGACCGGTTCGGCATATCGACCGACGACTGGCACGACGCCATTCAAAAGCGCATGGAGCACTGGCCGGCAACCATGAACACCACGGCCACACACGACTCGAAGCGAGGCGAGGATGCTCGCATGCGCCTGGCCGCGCTCTCCGAACTGCCTGAAGAGTGGGCGGAGGCCTTGAAGACCTTCCGCGGGTTGGCCTGCGGAAAAATTCGGCGCTCTGGAGCCTCCCAGTGCCCGGACCGCAACGAACAGTATTTCCTCTACCAGACTCTCCTGGCCAACATGCCTTTCGACGAGAACGAACTGACGACCTTTCCGGAGCGACTGCGGCTGTACCTGGTCAAGGCCCTACGCGAAGCCAAGGAGCGTTCCAATTGGCTGAGCCCGGACGAGCAGGCTGAGCAGGCCTACTGCGCTTTTGCCGACAGCCTGCTCGACCCGGGGCCGCGCAACCGGTTCAGAAGCGCTTTCCAGCCCTTGTGGAAGAGGGTTGCCCAGGTGGGCATGGTCAATTCCCTCTCCCAGGCCCTGATCAAGACAACCGCTCCAGGTGTCCTGGATTTTTACCAGGGCAGTGAACTCTGGGACTTCTCCATGGTGGATCCCGACAACCGGCGGCCGGTGAACTACAACGTGCGTCAGAAGGTCTTAAAGGACCTCACCGGGGCCTTTGAAGCAGACAGAAAAAAACTCCTGCGCCAGTTGGTTGAACACCCCGAGGACGGCCGGATCAAGCTCTTCCTGATCTGGAGAAGCCTGAACAACCGGAGGGCCTTCCCTGATCTTTTCCACAAAGGGGAATACCACCCTCTGATATTCGAGGGAGCACGCCAGGCAATGGCCTTCGGCTTTGTCAGGAGTCTGGATGGCAACCTGGCCATGACCGTAATCCCCAGGATGTTCGCCAAGGCGGTTGGCGAAGAGGCCCGCCTCCCCCTTGGTCCATTTTGGGAGGACACCGTCTTGCGCCCACCCGCACCGAGGCCGTTCACGGAGGTATTTACTGGACGAGAGTTCCCGGCCGAGGAGGTGGTGTACCTGAGCGAAATTTTTCGAGATCTGCCCTTCGCGCTCCTGGTCTCCCGTGCTGATGAACCGGTTTCTCCTCCGAGGGTCGGGTAACCGCGGCCATGTTGCGGCAAATGATCGTGCTGGGCCTAGCCATGCTTCTTTGCAGCGTCGAGGCGGCCTGGGCGAGGAACATCAAGCCCGGCAGCCATGCCCAGGGAGTACCCTATCAGGTGTCCATCGCGGGGGTGAACGACAAAGGCCTGCTGGAGCTGCTACGCTCTGTCTCCACCTGCGTGGAGCTGTCCGGGAAACCGGTGGCTTCGATTTTCCAGCTGCGCGCCAGGGTCAGGGCCGACGTGACCAGGCTTCGGGACGCGCTCGAATCTCAGGGCAGGTTCGCGGCCCGAGTGTCCTCACGCGTGGACGAGGCCGCGTTGCCGGTCATGGTCCGGTTCACGGTGAGTTCGCCCGAGCTGTTCCTGCTGGACAAGGTGGAAGTGCAACTGGCCGATGGAGCCGCTCCTCTGGAATTTCCGCCTCCCGACGGCGCGGACCTAGGCCTCGCCAAGGGCAATCCGGCGATATCCGGGTCGATCGCGTCCGGGGCCGAGAAGCTGCTCGACTCGATGCGCAACAGGGGCCACCCCTTCCCGGTCCTGGTCCGGCAGCGGGTCGTGGCCGATTTCAAGACCCGCGGCGTCCAGGTAACTTACGTCGTGAATCCCGGCCCTCACGCGGTTTTCGGCCCGGTCGCCTTCAACGGTCTGAAGGACGTCGACGAGTCCTTCCTGAAGCCCTTGATCCCCTGGAAGGAAGGCGACGAATACCAGCAGAAACTGGTCGCACACTTCCAAAACCGCCTCGTGAACCTGGGCCTGTTCGCCACCGCGGAAGTGGCTCCGGAAAAGACCGTGGACGCGCATGGCCGCGTCGGGATCGCGGCCACGGTCACTGAGCGCAAGATGCACACCATCAAGGCAGGCATCAACTACAAGACCGACGAGGGTCCGGGAGCGAACATCTCCTGGGAGGACCGCAACTTCTTCGGAAGGGCGGAGAAACTGAGCCTGAGCCTGGCTGTGTCGCGGATCAACCAGACCTTTGAAGCCTCCTTCGAGAAGCCCTCCTTCCTCTCGTACAAGCAGAAGCTCCTGGCCGACCTCAAGGTCACCGACCAGAACACCGAGGCTTACAAGGGCCAGAACGCGACCCTTCAGGCGGGCCTCAGCCGCGCGTTCACCGAACATATGAATGGCAACGCCGGGCTGGGGTATCGGGCCAGCCGAATCCAGGAGGACGCCGCCAACCCCCAGGAGAACGAAAAGCGCTGGGGACTGGTTTTCCTCCCCCTGGAGCTGGCCTTGAACACCCGCGACGATCCCCTGGACCCGAAAAAGGGGTATCTGCTCGGGATCAAATGCGCCCCCTACCTGGACACCCTGGGGCACAACCTCGATTTCCTGAAGACTGAACTGAACGGGGCGGTCTATCTTCAGCTTCTGTCCAAGCCCGAGGTCATTCTCGCCACCCGGGCCGGCTTCGGCGCAGTCAATGGAGCCCAGGCCAGAGACATCCCCCCGGACGTACGCTTCTACGCCGGAGGTAGCGCCACAGTGCGGGGGTACGGCTACCAGCTCGTGGGGCCATTGCGCGGACACAGCAAGCCCCTGGGCGGGGATTCGATATTTGATTTCGGGAGCGAGCTGCGTTTCCAGGTAACCGAGATGATCGGCTTGGTGGCCTTTCTGGACGGCGGCAACGTCTACGACAAGCAGTTCCCGGCATTGAACGACGGCTTGCTCTTCGGCGCGGGGCTTGGCGCGCGGGTTAAGACGCCGGTGGGGCCGCTGCGGGTGGACGTGGCCACGCCCCTCGACCGACGCCCCGGGGTGGACAGCCCGTTCCAAATCTACATCAGCATGGGCCAGGCGTTTTGAGCCAAGGAGAGGATGAGCGGTGAGAGACCAACATCCCGAACAAGGCGGCGCGAAGCCTCTGGCCCCCTCGGCCGGTGGCGGCGCATCGCGACCCGCTACCGCCGGGACTTCCGGCGGCAATTCCGGCCGGGCGCCCAACCGTCCTCCAGAAAGCGCGCTCGGACGCGCGGGACGGTTCGCCGCCCGGCTGGTCCTGATCGTGGTGCTGGCCTCGCTACTGCCGCTGGCCGTGCTTCAGTTCGGGCCGGTGCGGCGCATGGCGGTGGGCGCCCTGGCGGACGTGGTAGCTGGCCAGACGGGATGGCGGCTGGAAGTGAGGAATCTGGAAGGCCTGTGGCCCTTCAACATGTGGCTGGGCGATGTCAGCCTGTCCGACGGGCAGGGCAGATGGCTGTCGGTCTCCGATGTCCGGATATCAGTCAATCCCTGGTCGCGCTCCGGCCAGTTCCTGAACCTGGATGCCGCGTTCCGGCAGGTCCAGGTGAACCGGATGCCGGCCGCTGCCCCGGCCCCATCGCCGCCTCCGGGGCGCCCCTTGGCCTTCCTGGACTCCTTGGTCCCCATTCCTCTGGCCTTTTCGGCCCAAATCGAAGTTGACGAACTGCACCTGGACAAATCGGTGGCCGGGCGTGCCCTGGCTATGAATCTCTCGCTCCTGGCCCGGAACACCAAAAGCGACCAGTCGCTCAAAGCTTGGGCGGAGACTATTGATGGCCCAGCCACCCGGCTGGAAGTCAAGGCGGAGCTTGACCCTGCGGCCCGCTCGGCCAGGCTCGACTGCGACCTGGAAGAGGCTCCCGGAGGCCTGGCCTCCGAACTAGCCGGGCTTGGCAAGAATGAGCCCCTGTCCGTGAGGCTTGCTGGAAACGGGCCGCTCGCTCGGTGGGAAGGAAGCCTCACGGCCACGCGGGCCGGCGAGAACATCCTTGACGGGACCATGAACGCCGCCCTGGGGCGCTCATCCGCCGACGACGCAAGGTTCGGCCTGGACCTGACCCTTCGGCCGAAGACCCTGCCTCTTGCCCGGCAGGTGAGTTCGGCCCTTGGCCAAAAGGCCCAACTGGCCTTCAAGGGATTGATCACCTCAGCCGGGCTGCCGGCGCCCCAATGGAGGCTCCTCGTGGAGGAGCTTGCCGTCTCAGCAAAAGCCGGCACCGCGCGCCTGAACGGGGACACAGGCGTGGACTTCCTCGCCCCGCGCCTGTCCTTCGTCGCCACCCTGGCCGATCCCGAGGCTGTGGGCCTGGGCACGGGGCCGCTCACCGTCCACGGGGAGGCGAGGGCGGACATTGATCCTACCGGCCCAATCACCGCCAGTGCCGAGATAGAGGCTCCGAACCTGGCCGACGCGCTCGGACCCTTGAAAGTCGAGATAGGGGGGGGGTGCCGGCTGAAAGCCACGCTCTCGGGCGACACGGCCAAAAAGGAATTGTCGTTCGGGATCGACGGCGGCCTGTTCGAGCTCCGCCCGGGCAAGGGGAAAACTGGGGAGAAACTGGCCCATGTCCTGGGCAGGGAAGTGACCCTCCGGGCCGAGGCCAGGCTTGATCCTGGGCGCACCCTGGCCTTCTCACAAACGCGGGTCAAAGCTGGGGGTTTCTCGGCCGAGGCATCCGGGACCTACGGCCTGGACTCCGGCGCGATCGACCTTGGCCTCACGCTGGGGCTTGGCGACCTGTCGGTTTGGAGTGGCCTGGCCGGAAAGACCATGGACGGCGAGTTGACGGCCACCGCGCAGATACGGGGGACCACGTCGGCCCCGCAAATATCGACCCGGTTGACGGGTGCCCACCTCACCTGCGAGGCAGTGCGGTTTGACAAGGCCGCAGCGGAGATGGAGGCGAAGGTTGAGTCGGACGGCTCCTCACGCGGCCGGCTGTCGGCCTCGGTCTCGCGCGCCAAGACGAGTCTGGACCTGAGCGCAAGGTTCGCCATGGCGGGTGACCGGCTGGGGCTAACCGAACTCAAGCTTACCGGCCCGGGTGTGAACGTATCTGGAGACCTCGACGCGGGACTGGATACAGCCACTGCGTCGGGGCATCTGACGGCCGGGGTGGACCTGGGCCGGCTGGGCGCGTTCCTGAACGTGGCCCTGTCCGGCTCGGCGCGAGCGGAGGCCGTGCTTGCCAAATCCGGTTCCCGCCAGGACGCCACAGTGTCGCTTTCAGCCTCCGGAGTGAAGGGATTCGGCCTGATCGTGGCCAAGGCCGAGGTGTCAGGTACGGCAACGGACGTGACCCGCGCGCCCCAGGGCAAGCTCGCCGCCACCGTGACCAGGGCGAAAATGGATGCGGCGGGCCTTGAGGCCCTGAACTTCCAGGCCGTGGGCAACGGCAAGGAGGTGTCGTTCTCCCTGAAAACCAAAGGGACCTTGCCTGAACCTTTCGACGCCATCGCCTCCGGGGTGTTCTCCCCGGCCCAGGGAGGCGGCCGGCTTCGCCTGAACGTCCTCCAGGCCGGTGCGTACGGCATAAGGGCCGCCCTGACCCAACCGACATCCATGACGGTCGCCCCGGATGGGTTCACCCTGGCCGGACTGTCCATGTCCCTGGGCGGCGGCAGGATCACCGCCTCGGGCGAGCTTAAGGGCGGCACGGTGGCGCTTGCGGCCGAGGTGCGGGAACTGCCCCTGGAGCTTCTGAGCAAGGCCCGGGTGGTGGAGGACGTATCCGGCAAGGCCTCGGCCAGGCTTCGCATGTCGGGGACGCCCCAGAGTCCCCAGGTAAACGCCTCCGTCGAGTTTTCCCATTTACGCTACGCGGGCTTGCGGGGCCAACCCGTCCCGGAAGTGCAGGTGTCGGCCGAGGCCGAATACTCCCAAGGCAAGCTTACCTCGAGTTTGCGGGCCACGGCCGGGGAGGGAGCAACACTCACGGCGCGCGCGGCCATCCCCGCCCGCTTGAGCCTCAGGCCTGCGGGGTTCGGCCTGCCCGCGGACGCCACCCTGGAGGCCAGCCTCCAGGGTGCGGCGGACCTGGCCGCGATGGCGGCCTTTTCCGGGCAGGAAGACTTGGCCATGCATGGAACCCTGAAGATCGACCTGACGGCCCGGGGACTGCTTAAGGCCCCGGACATGTCCGGCAGTATCGGAATTGATAACGGGGACGTGGAATACGCCGCCACCGGCACCGAGCTGCGGAACATGGTCCTTCGGATCGAAGCCGTCGGGCCAAGGATCACCGTCCAGGAATTCTCAGCCTCGGACGGCGCTACCGGCCGGTTGTCGGCCAACGGCCAGATGACCTTCCCCGCGGATGGCAGGTTCTCCCTGGCCATGGACGTCACCCTGGACAAGGCCGCCCTGATGCGCTCGGATATGGTTTCCGCCGTCTTGTCGGGTAAACTGACGGTGTCCGGAGACCCTTCCGAGGTGCTGGTGAAGGGAAACCTGTCCACCGGGCAGGTGCAGGTGAACATCCCCCATCGGATGCCCCCGGACGTCACCCCGGTCAAGGTAGAGTTGGTCAACGCTCCCAAGGGCTTGGCGCCCAGCCCCGCGCCTTCAGAGGAAGCTCCCGGGCCAGCTCCTGCGCCACTTCCCATCAAGCTGGACATGGACGTCAACTTCCCCGGCCGGATTTTCGTCAGAGGGTACGGCCTGGACTCCGTGTGGGACGGGCGGCTGCACGTGGGCGGTGCGGCCAATTCCCCGGCCCTTTCCGGAAATATCGACGTGGTCCGGGGACGGATCGAATTCTTCGACAAATCGTTCGACCTGGTGCGGGGCACGGTTTCCTTTACGGGCGGCCCCCCCACCACGCCTAGGCTGGACGTCGACGCCCAGTACCAAAATTCGGACATCACCGCGGACATCCTGGTGACCGGCGACGCGGTCCATCCCAAGGTGAACTTTTCCTCGGTCCCGGCTTATCCCCAGGACGAAATCCTGTCCCGGGTGCTCTTCGGCGCGAGTGTCTCGAGCCTGACCGTGCCCCAGGCCCTGCAACTGGCCCAGGCCGCCGCCTCGTTCACCAGCCACGGCGACGCGCTGGACCTCATGGGCAAGACCCGCAAGCTGGTGGGGCTGGACTATCTGGGGCTTGGAGGGGGAACTGGCCAGAATACCGGCAACATGTCGATAACGGCCGGGAAATACATCTCGGACAAGGTCTACGTGGAAACCAGCCAGGGCCTTGGCGACCAGGGGCCGAAGGTTACCGTGCAGGTGCAGGTGTTCCCCCACATGACCCTGGACAGCACTACGGGCGCGGATTCCAAGACAGGGGTGGGCTTGAACTGGAAAATGGATTATTAAACTAGTGAGGAGTCCGAGCTATGGAGCGCTACATTTGCATCCATGGGCATTTCTACCAACCGCCCAGGGAGAATCCATGGCTGGAGGCCATCGAAATCCAGGATCCCGCCTTCCCGTACCACGACTGGAACGAACGCATCGCCGCCGAGTGCTACACGGCCAACACCATGTCGAGAATTCTTGACCAGCAAGGGCGCATTGCCCAGTTGGTAAACAATTACGGCAGCATAAGCTTCAACTTCGGTCCAACCGTTCTGCTCTAGATGCAGCATTTTTCTGTGGATGCCTACCAGGCTATCCTGGATAGAAACAAGCAGAGCATGGAGAAATACGGCGGTCACGGTTCGGCCCTGGCCCAGCCCTACAACCACATGATCATGCCCCTGGCCAACGACCGGGACAAACTCACTCAGGTCATCTGGGGCATCCGGGACTTCCAGTACCGTTTCGGGCGCGACACCGAGGGGATGTGGCTCCCCGAGACCGCTGTGGACCTCGCTACCCTCGACCTGATGGCCCAAAGGGGGATCGCCTTCACCATCCTCGCTCCCAAACAAGCCTCCCGGGTCCGCGTCATCGACCTACGGCCACCATCACCGAGGCGGCGAAATGGCCCTCAGCCGCGCCATCGCGCACATCGAGTCCAATGGGCTGGCTCGCATGACCAATTATGGACAATACCTGGAGGAACACCCCCCAACGCACGAGGTCGAGATAATCGAGAACAGCTCCTGGGGCTGCATCCACGGGATCGAACGCTGGAAATCCGATTGCGGGTGCCACAGCGGCTCCCACCCCGGCTGGAACCAGGCCTGGCGCGCCCCCTTGCGCGAGGTCCTGGACGGACTCCGGGATGCAGTAGGGCCGAATTGCGAACAGACGGCCGGGCAGGGGGACAACGTGGCCCAGGAGTGGATTCGCATTGCCCAGATGCTTGCGGACACGTTCTTCGTCCAACTGCCGTGATGGGATGCCGGAGTCCAGATCGCGGCAAACTTGTCGAAAGCTCCTGCCCCACCGAAGGTCGGGCCTGCCCTTTGTCACGAAAGAGGCAGGCCCGACCTTAAAGACTACAGGATCATGAATCCTTCCTTGTGGGGCGGGAGCGGGGATGGTGGTTGCGGTGCACGCTCGTCAAACGATCGGCCTGAACGTGGGTGTAGATTTCCGTGGCCGAGATGTCGGCGTGGCCCAGCAGCAACTGCACGGTGCGCAGGTCCGCCCCGCCGTCCAGGAGGTGGGTGGCGAAGCAGTGGCGCAACGTGTGCGGGGAGATGTCCTTGGTGATTCCCGCGGCCAGGGCGTAGCGCTTGATGAGCTTCCACACTCCCTGGCGGGTCAAGCCCTTGCCCGAGCGGTTGAGAAACAGGAACTCCCGCACCGGGCCGAAAGACTGGCGCACGTTCTGGAGATAGCGGGAGAGAAGGTCCTGGGCTAGGGAATGGATGGGCGTCAGCCGCTCCTTGTCACCCTTGCCGAACACCCGGAGTACCCCGGCCTGGGCGTCGAAATCCAGCGGGGTAAGAGTGATGAGCTCGGTCACCCGCAGACCGCAGGCGTACAGCAACTCAAGCATGGCCCGGTCCCGGAATCCCAGGGCGGTGGTGAGGTCCGGTTGGGAGAGCAGGGCGTTCATCTCCTCGCGGGAAAGCACGTCGGGCAGGCCACGCGGCAGCTTGGGGGTTTCGATCAGCTCGGCCGGGCTGGCCGTGAGCCAACCCTCGGTCACGGCGTGGGCGAAAAAGCCGCGCATGCTGGACAGGTGGCGGGCCAGCGAACGGCTGATCAGGCCCTTTTGGCGCAGAAACATCAGATACAGAAAGATTGTCTGACTGGAGACGTCCTCCAAGGGGAAGGCGCGCTCGGCAAGAAAGTCCTGGAAGAGGCGCAGATCCTGGGAGTAGGCGGCCAGACTGTTCTCGGAAAGTCCCTTGACCACCAGCAGGTGTTCCAGCCAGGCATCCACCCACGGATGCGGGGTATGTGGGGCGCCCGGAGCATCCGGGGAAAGAAGAGCGACTCGTGGCTGCTTGGTTTTTATTGACACTGCCGTGGCCCTCTTTTTATGACCTCGGGTCTCGCTTATTCCATTTCTTGCGCCCGCGCGCAATCGCCCCAAGGAGCGTCCACCATGTCTCGATTCACAATGGCCGATCGCCTGGCCGCGCTGCCCCCCTACCTGTTCGCTGAGATCGACCGCGTGAAGAACGAGGTCAAGGCCCGAGGCGTGGACATCATCAGCCTGGGTATCGGCGATCCGGACATGCCCACTCCGGAATTCATCGTCGACGCCCTGCACCAGTCCGCCAAGAAGCCCGAGAACCACCAGTATCCTTCTTACGTGGGCCTGCGCACTTTCCGCTCCGCGGTGACCGCCTGGTACCAGGGACGCTTCGGCGTGGACCTGGACCCGGACAACGAGGTGGTCAGCCTGATCGGCTCCAAGGAGGGTATCGCCCACTTCCCCCTGGCCTACGTCAATCCCGGCGACCTGGTGCTGGTGTGCACTCCCAACTACCCGGTGTACAACACCGCTACCGGCTTCGCCGGCGGCCGCACCAAGTTCCTGCCCATGACCGACGCCAACGATTTCCTACCCGACCTGGACGCAGCCACCGACGAGGAATGGGCCCAGGCCAAGATAATCTTCACCAACTTCCCCAACAACCCTACCTCGGCTTGCGCCCCAAAAAGCTTCTACGAGAAGCTGGTCAAGAAGTGCCGCGACACCGGCACCATCCTGGTGGCCGACGCCGCCTACACCGAGATGTACTACAACGAGGCCGCCAAGCCCATCTCCGTGTTCGAGGTACCCGGGGCCAAGGACGTGGCCATCGAGTTCCATTCGCTCTCCAAGACCTACAACATGACAGGCTGGCGCATCGGCATGGCCGTTGGCAACGCAGAACTGGTCAAGGGTCTGGGCAAGATCAAGGAAAACATGGACTCCGGCATCTTCCAGGCCGTGCAAGAGGCGGGCATCGCAGCCCTCCAAAAGGGTGACCCCTTCGCGGAAAAATTCCGAGCCGTGTACAAGGAGCGGCGCGACACCCTGGCCGCCGGGCTCCGGAAGCTCGGCATCGAGTTCCGCCTGCCCGAGGCCACCTTCTACTTCTGGTGCAAGGTCCCCAACGGCCAGGACTCCAAGGGCTTCGTGACCAAGGTGCTCCAGGAGACCGGCGTGGTGCTCACCCCCGGCAACGGTTTCGGCTCCCCCGAAGCTGGCGAGGGCTACTTCCGCATCGCCATGACCGTGGGCAAGGACAAGATCGAGGAAGCCTTGTCGCGCCTGACGAAGATATAACGAGGAACGTCGGGGCTTAAGCCCCGGCCCCCGGGTTTCCGGACGATGTCGCCCGGCCTGGAAATGAGCTTATGGTCAATCAGACGGCCTTCGTCGCCCTGGGCTCCAACTTGGGGGAACCCGCCGCGATCATCACCCGGGCGGCCGGACGCATGGAAGGAATTCTTCCCGGCGTGTGCCTGGCCGCCCGTTCGCGCATCTGGCACACCGCACCGCATGAATTGGGCAAGATGGAATACCCCCGGCCTGAATGCCTGTTGTCTCTGGTCGAGGGCGGTCTGCCAGCGCAGACGAATAATGCAGCCGGTCCGGGACAAGGCAGCCAAGCCCAGATCAACCCGAAGCAGGGCTGCCAGCCCCCGGCCGTTCCCTGGTACGCCAACATGGTGGTGCGCCTGGACTGTGCGCTGCCGGTCACCCCTGAGGACCTTTTCGAAGCCCTCATGGCCCTGGAAAGGGATCTCGGACGCAACCGCCTGATGGAGAGCCGCTATGGACCGCGCTTCCTCGACATCGACCTGCTGGCCTTCGCGGACGCAGTCCGCGATACTCCCAGGTTGACCCTGCCGCACCCGCGTATGAGTATGCGCGCCTTCGTGCTCCTGCCGCTTCAGGAAATAGCCGTGGCAAGCCGGTTGCTTGACAATCTCAAGGGTTCGTCCCACGTCTCGTGCGATACCCTGATTTTCTGAACTTCAGAAAAGGATAGACCAAAATATGGGGAAGTTTCTCTTTTTCGCCGCCGCCGTATTCTTTCTCTGGAAAATGTTCCAAGGGGACGCGAACAAGCGCAAGCAGGAAACCAAGAAGGAACATGAAATCCTGATCGCCAAGGGGGAGATGGTCAAGGACCCGGTCTGTGGCTCTTACGTCTCCCTGGATAATTCCGTGCAGGCGCGCGATGGTGACAAAATCCTGCATTTCTGTAGCTACGAATGCCGGGACAAATATCTCAAGCAAGTAGAGAGCTCGAAGAACAGCGAAGGATGACGCCGGCAGTTCTTTCGGCAATGCTCCGGCCTCGGTTGATCCGGTCGCTCACATCGGGTAGCGATGTCCTTCGCCGCGGGGGCAGGGGACTTTAGTCGCCGCTCCCGGCTGTGGCATCCGACCGACCCTTGTAAACTTAAAGCAGTCCTTTAAAGATATTGAAAGTCCGGGCCCCCTCCAGCTTGCTCTGCCCAACTTTGCAGGCTCGCGGCCCATTGCGCTCCTGTCCTTTCAGGAAGCGGCAAGGGCAACCGTGTGCTCGAAATTCCAACGCGATTGTCTTTCACCTTGCCGGAAACTGTGATAATGCGGCCCCTAGAACTGATTCTCTCGAAAAACCATTTCAAGCCATCGAAAATAACCAGAGGGGTAAGGCATGAAATTCTTCCTGGACAGCGCCAGCCTTGACGAAATCAAGGCCGCCAAGGACATGGGCATGCTCGACGGCGTGACCACCAACCCGACCCTTTTCTCCAAGGAGAAGGGCGACTGGCACAAGACCGCCGAGGCCATCTGCAAGGAGGTCGACGGGCCGGTCAGCCTGGAAGTGGTGGGAACCACCGCCCAGGACATGCTGGCCGAGGCCAAGGAGCTGGTGAAATTCGGCTCCAACGTGGTGGTGAAGATTCCCATGCTCCTGGAGGGCCTCAAGGCCGTGCGCCAGCTCAAGGAGCAGGGCACCGCGGCCAACGTCACCCTGGTCTTCCAGCCCCTCCAGGCCCTCATGGCCGCCAAGGCCGGGGCCACTTACGTCAGCCCCTTCGTCGGCCGAATCGACGCCATCGGCGGTGACGGCATGTCCGTTGTGGAGGAGATCGTAACCATCTTCCGCAACTACGACTTGCGCACCGAGGTGCTGGTGGCCAGCGTGAGAAACCCCACCCACATCGTCAAGGCGGCGCTCATGGGCGCGGACGTGTGCACGGTGCCCTTTTCGGTGTTGAAGGAGATCGTGAAGCACCCGCTTACGGACAGCGGACTGGAGACCTTCCTCAAGGATTGGGGCAAGGTGGCCAAGAGTTAGAAGACCATCATCGGACGCCCGGGAAGCCTTGCCGCCCTGTCCAGGACGGCAAGGCTTCCCGGCCCCGGCACCCCTCCCGCGCAAATCCTGTTAAAGCCAGCCCGGACTCACAAGCCCATGAAAGATCATTGCTGCCCCGTGATCGGCGTCATCCGCACACCTTTCGCCACCAAGGAAGCCTGCCCCATTCAGCCCCGATACGCCGAAGGCGTGGTGGGCCGGGTGGAAGTCTTACCGGAGTATGCTCCGGCCCTTCAGGATATCGATGGTTTCTCCCATCTGTACCTGGTCTACCAATTCGACAGGGCCGGAGAGGTCATCCTGGTCCGCCCCACGTTCCTGGACCCTTCCCCACACGGCATCTTCGCCTCGCGCCATCCCTGCCGCCCCAGCGGGATCGGGGTGTCCATCGTCAGGTTTGTCGGCTTGGAAGGTGGTGTCCTCACTGTCGAGGGCGTGGACATGCTGGACAACACCCCCCTCTTGGACATCAAACCCTACCTGCCCCAGTACGACGCCTTCCCGGGGGCTTCGAAGGGATGGACCAAGGACAAGCCTTTTCAGTCGAAACCGGAAGGGAGGGAATGAGGGGCTTAAGTGACTTGGAGGGGGACATAGCGGCCCGGGCTGCGATTGATTCGGCTTATCAACTAAGACCGGTGATCTCTTGAAAAATAGTCCTCCATATTTGACTTCTGGCGGTTTTTTATCGCCTCAGCCAGGACCGGGCCTGCAAATCAAAGTGCAACCGATTCTAGGGCAAATACGGAGAAAAGTCCTGATGGCCGACTCGGTTATTTCTGGAAACTGTTCGTGAGAGTTTGGGGAAATGAGTTTGCCAAGCCGGCCTGAGGGCTGGCGATCTGGAAACCGAATCGGTAGACGAGATCTAAGTGTTTCAGCTGACGAAGCTCTGGGATGCAGTCGCATTCCAAAGCTTCTTTCTTTGCTATGTCAGCAGCAGGGCTCTCCGAACTCTGAGAAAAATGCCGCGGGGGATTCCTCGCAACTGCCTGTGATTGTTGAAAACTGCCCTCTTGGGACTTGTCCATCATTGTCTCATAATGTAAATTATGTAAACTTTAAGGAGCGGGTGGGTGGGGTGCCTCGTGGCTGCCTCATGGACCAGCGCTCAACCCGAATTGCGGCTCCGGTCCGAGGATGGGCTTCCCTATGGTGTGTTTTGTTCGGATAGCAGATTCATCCTTTGGGGTGGACTTAGCGGCAAGGTAAAGCTGATTCGAGTCCCTTGTCCGACTGCGGATGCCACCAGGAATTCTCCATCATGAATCTTGGTGATGATGAAATAGGAAACCGAAAGCCCGAACCCGGTACCTTTGCCGGGAGCCCTGGTGGTGAAGAACGGTTCGAAAATCCGACGGCGGGTTTCCTCGTCGATGCCGGGACCGTTGTCCTCCACATCCACCCTGACGGACTCCCCGGCGAGGCTCGTCCGCAGGATGATCCTTGACGGGAATCCCTCCCTTGGAGTCTCGCTCAGGGCCTGCGCGGCGTTGCGCAGGACGTTCATGACCACCTGCTCGATTTGCGCAGGCACGCAAGGAACTTTAGGCAGATCAGAGGCATAGTCGCGTTCGATCTGAATCGCATTGAAATTATAGTCTTTGTTCAGATCCGGGTCCTTGGAGCACAGCTCCACGGCACGCTCCAGGATCACTCCAACGTCCGCAGGCTTCCCGGCGGCGTCGCTCCTCCGGCTCAGCTCCAGCATGTTCTCCACAATTCTCGCCGCCCGGGCCACGGAGGCTCGTATTCCGGACAAGAGATTCACTATCTTGCGCTTCTCCAGGAAGCGAATCACCGACTCGAAAGGGCAACCCGCCTCCAGAGCCGCCTGATCGTTGGCAGGGGAAGGTACGGTGAGCCTGCGCTCGATCACCTGCACGCTTTGCGAGATGCCGCTCAGGGGATTGTTGATTTCGTGGGCCATTCCAGCAGCCAAGCCGCCAAGCGAGGCCATCTTTTCGCTCTGCGTCAGGGATTCCTGAAGCCGCACCCGTTCGGTGATGTCCCGGTCGATGCCCCGGAATCCCTTGAGCCCGCCTTTCGCGTCGAAAAACGGCACGAAGCTCGTCTCCAGGAGCACCAGTTGTCCGGACTTCTTCATCGAGGCGCTCATGACGCTCCGGAGGCCTTTTCGCTGCGTGTCCATCGATGCAAGAATCTCCCGGAAACGCTGAGCATCCTTCGGGCTTTTGAAATCCGCTATGGATTTACCCAAAACCTCTTCCGGGTCGAAGCCCAGGATATCCTTGGCCCTCGGGCTCACGTAGGTGTACCGGCCCAGCGCGTCCATCTCCCAGATCCAGTCGTCCGTGGTTTCCACCAGCGAACGGAACTTCTCCTCCTGGTCAGCCAGCGCCAACACGGCAACCTCCTGCCGCTTCAGAATGCCGGAAATGACGTACCGAGCCAGGGCCAGGATGCAACCCAACAGGACCAGGGTTACCAATCCGGCGTTGATGGCGGCATTCATGGTCTGTTCGCGGCTCTCCGCAAGCGAGGAGATGATTTCGAAGGCCCCGTGCACCTCGCCCACCTTCCAGCCCTCCTTGATACCCCCCACGGGGTCCTTGGCGCCCTTGGGCTCGCCATGGCAATAGAGGCATTCCTTGGTGAGCCGGATGGCCCGGAAATAACGGATCTGCTCCGGTTCCTTGATGATCATCTCGTCCAGATGCCGGGATTCCAGCTGGCGAAGGACACCACGCTCAAGCTCGGTGGGCTCGTTCCGGGGATTGCGGGGGTATTCCTTGGGGACCCGAAACTGATAGCCGAGCTGGGAGGCCTTTTCCTGGACCATGGCGATGGCCGCGAGCACGGGAACAGCCTCGAGCAGCTTGTCCCGGGGAATCTGATCGAAGGGCCTGATGATGCCCTGATCGATGTCGAGGGCCACCATGTCGCGGGCGGCCTCGGCTATAACCACGATGCCCCTGGCCTCCTGCAGGACGGCCTGGTCGGCCTCCCTGGAGATGGAGCGCATCTCCATGAGGAACATGGCTGCGGCCAAAATAACCGGACCGGCGGTAGCGATGAGGAGGATCTTCCACTTCACGCCCATCTCGAACCGCCTCACGCCCACAGGTTCACCATCTCGAACCGATCCACGTCCACGAGACCCCGGTCCGTAAGTTTGAGTTCCGGGATCACCGCCAGGGACAAAAAGGACAAGGTCATGAACGGATGAGTGTTCACGTCAGGATCGATGGCCACCTCCTTGAAGACCTCACGCAGTAGGACATGTTCCGCCACCACCTGCTCCAGGGGATTGAGGCTCATGAGCCCGGCCAGGGGCAGTTCAAGCAGGGCCAGCACCCTCCCGTCAGCCACCACGCAGTAGCCGCCCCCGACCTGGGCCAGGGTGTTGCCGGCCAGGGCCATGTCCTCGTCGTGGGCACCGGCGATGACCAGGTTGTGGGCATCGTGGGCCACGGTCCCAGCCACGGCCCCCCGGGCAAGCCCCAGGCCCTGCACGAAGGCGAGCCCGATGTTGCCGTTCTTCCCGTGGCGCTCCACCACAGCCAGCTTGGCCAGGTCACGCCCCGGATCGGCCAGAGCCAAGCCGTTCTCGATTTTCGGGCGCACGACCAGGGATTTGGTGATGATCTGCCTGGGAATTATCCCGATGCAACGAACTTCATCCTTCACTTGAACTATTTCAAGTTCATCCTTCACTTGAACTATTTGAAACCGGTCGGGCGTGAGCCTGCCTTCCGGAGCGCTCAGACGCACGGTGTTGGTCGCCTCTGCCAGCCCTGACGGACCTGTCGGTCGGAAAGCGATCTCCGCCACGTCCCGGCCGGCCAGCAAAACCTGCCGGACCCGGAAGCACTCCAGGTCGTCCAGGATGACCAGGTCCGCCCGGTAGCCCGGAGCCACGGCCCCCCTACCCTTCATCCGAAAATGGCGAGCCGTGTTGATGCTGGCCATTTGGATGGCCCGGATTGGGGCCATGCCCAGGCTCACCGCCAGGCGCACGTTGTGGTCCATATGGCCGTTGGTGGTCAGTTCCTCAGGGTCGCGGTCGTCGCAGACCAGGGAGATGTTCTGCGCGTTGAAGCCGTTGACCGAAGCGATCAGGTTCCTGAGGTTCTTCTCGTCGCTGCCCTCGCGCATGAACAGATGCATGCCCTTGCGCAGCTTCTCCGTGGCCTCCGCGGACGTGGTGCATTCGTGGTCGGAGCTAGGCCCAGCCATGATGTAAGCGTTCAGGGCCTTGCCCGAAACCAGGGGGGCGTGCCCATCGATCACGGCGCAGTCGCAGGCGGCTATCTTGGCCAGAACATCCGGATCCTTGGCCAGGACACCGGGATAGTTCATGAGTTCCGCCAGGCCGAGCACTCTGCCCCGGTACTCCCGCATGAGGAACGCCACGTCCTCCGCCGTGATCCGAGCCCCGGAGGTCTCCATCTCCGTGGCCGGAACGCAACTGGAGACCATGAGCTGGAAACTGAGCGGACAACCCTCCGTGAGCCGCAGCATGGATTCGATGCCGGCGCGGCCGAGCACGTTGGCAATCTCGTGGGGGTCCCAGACCACGGCGCAGGTGCCGTGCGCGGCAGCGGCCCGAGCGAACTCCCAGGGGGTGAGCAACGTGGATTCGATGTGAATGTGGCCGTCTATGAGCCCTGGGCAGACGTGGCGACCTTCGCAATCGATGATCCTGCGGGCCTGGTAGTCGCCGAAGCCCACGATCAACCCGTCCGCGACGGCGATGTCCGCGTCATGGATTTCCCCGGAGAGCACGTTGACCAACCGGGCGTTTTTCAGCAAGACATCAACCGGGTTCTCACCCAGGGCCAGGCCGATTGTACGGACCAATCCGGCCACGGATACGCTGAAATCCATGCGAGCCTCCGGCATCGGCCGTCAGCGCGTGGCGGCCTGAGATAGTCACGCATACTATTTGACCCACCCGACCATGTCCATGCTACTGAATTAAAAAGGACGGAGTTCATGAACGAAAAAATTCTCGATTGCCAGGGCATGACCTGCCCGATGCCCCTCATGGCCTGCCGCAAGTGCCTCGAAACCGAGGCGCCCGAAAACCTGAAGGTTTTGGTGGACGACGAAGCGGCCCTGGAGAACGTCGCCCGTTACCTCTCGGCCAGCGGCTACCGGTCCTCCCAGACCAAGGATGGCCCCACCTGGATCATCTCCGCCTCGCGGAGCCCCGAAGCGGGCAAGACCCCGCCCCCGGACGTGGAGGACTACCCCTGCCCTCTGCCCCTAAAAGAAGAAGCCCAGCGCATGGTGGTCTTCCTCACCCGCGAGACCCTCGGGCGCGGCGACGACGGCCTGGGTGGCAAGCTCATGGCCAACTTCCTCAAGACCCTGCCGGAACTGGGAGGGGACCTCTGGCGCGTCGTCCTGGTGAACGGCGCAGTGAAGCTCGCCGTCACGGACAGCCCCCACCTGGAGGCCCTGCGCGCCCTGGAGTCCCAGGGCGTCTCCATACTGGTCTGCGGGACCTGTCTGGAATTCTTTGGGCTCCTGGAAAAACGCGCCGTGGGACAGACCACCAACATGCTCGACGTGGTCACCAGCCTGCAGCTAGCCAGCAAGGTGATCGCTTTATAAGCTGTCGTGGTTCCTTTCGGGACAGAGGAAGTTTCCGATGACGGAAACAACCAGGATAAACCTATGAAAAGCTATCTGCTGTTCTTCATTCTTGCTGCAGCCACTGTCGCCAGCCCGGGCCCAGGCGTGATTCTGACTCTCAGCAACGCCCTACGGACTGGATTTTCCAATACTTTCGCCGGCATTCTTGGCGTGGCTTGCGGAGCCATGGTGGTTGCGGGTATCTCCGCCACCAGCGTGGGAATGATTCTGTCGACTTCTGCATTGGCTTTCACCGCGGTAAAGTATGTTGGGTCTGCCTATTTGATTTATCTGGGAATCAAGCTTTTCCGTGCCAAGCCAGTGCAAATGGAATTACCCACCGACGGCACTGCACCGAAGGGACACGCCAAGACAAGCAACGGAATGAGACACTTCGCGAGTGGAATATATTTGCAACTGACAAATCCCAAAGCTGTATTTTTCTTCATGTCTATATTTCCTCAGTTTATTGACTCGAGAAAAAACTATTTTCCTCAATTTACCACGCTGGTGTTTATTTATAGCGGACTGGTGACTATTATCCACACATTTTATGCGCTTGTTGCCCAAAAGGCTTCCAACTGGATTACTACTCCAGCTGGCGGCAACATCATGCGCAAGACCAGCAGCGCTGCCTTCATTTTTTTTGGAATAATGATTGCGCGGTCCACGCGTTGAACTTTATAAAGGTAGCGTCCCGTGGCGCTCCGTACTATGAATACCCGGATGCGACACACTTCCGTTCCCCCCTCCCCTACTACCCCAAATTCCACCCCTGCCATTCGCCTCAACAAAGCTCTGGCCCAAGCCGGTGTCTGCTCCCGCCGGGCCGCCGACGATCTGATCCGCGCCGGCCGAGTGAGCGTGAACGGAATCCGGGCGGACCTTGGGACCGCCGTTCGCCCGGAATCAGACGACATCCGGGTGGACGGCAGGCCCATCAGGCCGGTCACCGGGGATGAGAACCTGGTCTTCATGCTCAACAAGCCGGTGCAGGTGGTGACCACCGCCCGTGACCCTCAGGGCCGCCCCACCGTACTGGACCTGATGGGCAAAGCGGCCGGCCCGCGCAGGTTGTTTCCCGTGGGGCGGCTGGACTACTTCTCCGAGGGCCTCATCATCCTGACTACGGACGGCGAACTGGCCAACCGGCTCATGCATCCCCGGTGGCATCTTCCCAAGCTCTACCGGGTGGTCGTCCGCGAGGAGGTTTCCGAGGAGGCGCTGGCTGCCATGCGCTCCGGCATGAAGCTGGCCGAGGGCGAAGAGTTGGCCCCGGTGAAAGCCCAAATCGTAGACAAGGACGCCCGATCGACCACGCTTGAGCTCGAACTGATCCAGGGCGTGAACCGCCAGATACGGCGCATGTGCCGAGACCTGGGACTCACCATCCTGAAGCTGTCCCGCACACGCCTGGGGCCGCTTTCCATCGACGATCTGCCGCCCGGTAAATACCGTCCCCTATGCCCGGACGAGGTGGTCTCGCTCAGGAAGGCGGTCGGGCTCGAACCCGGGTTGAAATGATCAGGTAGGCCGTGCGGAAGGCTTCGGAAATCCATTCCGCCAAGGGCAAGGCCCCATTTGCAACGTTCTTTTGGTCCATCCGGGACCGGTGTCCCCGGGAGACCCGCACGATCGGGCCCTGACCCCAAATCAGTCCGTCAATCCGCGCGATCGAGCGCTTCCCAGCCGAATTCCAGAAGCGGCATGACCTGCTGCGCGAACCCGGCCAGTTTGTCTACCAGACCGGAGCCCATGACCTCTTTCGTCTCCAGCGGAACCATGACGGTGTAGCCCTTGAGCTTCACGGCCGAAGCCAGGTCGGGGTCCGTAACGTCCTCGAAGCCGCGCGGCAGGCGCTTCAGGGTGTCGTCGGCATCGAGGGCAAGGCCGTTCGCAGCAAGTTTGTCGAGCATCTTCCTGAATTTTTCCGGAGCGTCGCGCAGGTGTTCTCGTAATTTGGCCAACTGGTCCGGTTCAGGGCGGTAGAATCCCGCGGCCATGAGGCATCCGGGGGGGTCGATATGGACGTAGAGCACGCCTTGCTCCTTACGCGAGCCGTTCCGGCTGAGCACCGCACCGGAGTGGGTCTTGTAGGGACTCTTGTCCGACGAGAAGCGCACGTCGCGGTTGATGCGGAAAAGCGAATTCTTGCGGTCTCCACGCAGGGGAAAACCCTCGGACTGTAGTTTCGCGCCGAGTTCCTCCACCAGATCCCCCATTGGGATCTTGAGCTCCTGTTCGTGGACCGCCTTGTTCCGGATGAAATGGGCGCGGGCGCCCTCGAAGTCGCCCTTTTCCTGCAACGTAAGGAGATCCTGGAGAAAGGCGAGGCCTTCGGCTTTGAATCCAGTGAATCTCTTGATACCGGGTGAATCCATTCGTGGCTCCTTCCTTTTTTTTAATTCGTCCTACAGGCTAGCTGGGCGAAAAGCCATCCGGGATATGATCGATGCCGGGTAATCATATTTTTGTGGTCAGCCGCGTCACCGCGTGCTAAATAATTCAGAAAGTGTTTCTTTCGGATTCCCGGACGGAGAACGGCCCATACCGTACCCATTGCACCCGGGAAATCCGCATGCGTTGCACACTCGATATATGCAAGGAGAAACCCATGAAAATACTCTTGGCTCATGACGGCTCCGATCATGCGGAGAAGGCCTTGGAACGCGCGGCGGGGATCACCAAGAAAACCAATGCGGAGTTGACTGTAATCGCAGTGACGCCGGACCTGTGCTTTCCTTCGGCGGAATTGTCCTTGAGCGAGTGCGACACCATGGCCAAGGCATTCGCAAAGGAAACGGAGGGGGTCTTGAAGAGGGTTGTGGACACCCTGGCATCCCAGGGGGTCACAGCCAAAACGGTGCTCGAAAACGGGCATGTCGTGGACAAGATACTGGAGACGGCCGAATCGATCGGAGCGGATTTGATCGTGCTCGGCTCGCGTGGCAGGCACGGCGCCACAAGGCTTTTCCTTGGCAGCATTTCCAGCAAGATCGCGGAACATGCCAAGTGCGACGTGCTGATCGTCAAATAGGATTTTCGAAAGAGCTGAGGCACGTGCGAAACGATCCGTGAACTCTTATATTGGAGGACAATCATGAGAAGGCTCGCATCCGGACTCGCATTTTTGTCGCTGTTTGTTTTCGCTTTCGCGGCGTTCGCCGTCACGCCCGAAAACCCGAAACTCGCCCTCAAGGTTGGCGACGAAGTCTATGCCTGTGCCTGCGGCGCGAGCTGCCCCTGCAAATCCCTGTCAATGAAGCCGGCCAAATGCACCTGCGGTGTGGATATGGTCAAGTCGAAGGTGGTCAAGGTGGAGGGGGACACCGCAGTGATCAACGTCAACGGCAAGGACGAGACCTTCCCGACCACCGGTAAATTCGTCTGTGCCTGCGGCGCGGGCTGCCCCTGCAACTATATCAGCCAGACCCCCGGGAAATGCGGTTGCGGCAAGGATCTCGCCCCAGCGAAATAGCAAGTCGCCCGCGTTTCGTGTCCGTGGCGGGCGAACGAGTCGTACGCCACGGTCTTCTTCCCCGCTACCGCGTTCGTATTCCCACGCTTCGCGAGGAGGAGGAAGTCCCGGTGGACATCCGCGCCTCGTCACTGGACATGACGAGACGACGATCCAATCCCGGCCTTCGCGGGATTCTGGTGGAGAGTCTTCATGACCGCGGCTCAACTGATCATGAAGTATGGCTATCTGGCGATCTTCGTCGGGAGCGTGGTCGAGGGCGAAACCATCCTCATCCTGGCGGGCTTCGCCGCGCACCAGGGCTACCTGTCCTTTCCCAAGGTGCTGGTCTCGGCTTTCTTCGGGGGCGTCCTGGGCGATCAGGTTTTCTTTGTTCTCGGCCGTCTGTACGGCCAGCAGATGCTGGCCCGTTTCCCCAGCCTGTTGCGCCACGTCGAGAAGGTCAACCGATTGATCCTGCGCTTCCACTCCCTGGTGATCATCCTGGTACGTTTCATGTACGGGCTTCGCGTGGCCGGGCCCATCGTGATCGGCGCAAGCGGGTTGGCCGCTTGGCGCTTCGTGCTCTTCAACCTGCTGGGAGGGGTGGTCTGGGCCGTGCTGGTGGGAGGCGTGGGATATCTCTTCGGCAAGGCTCTGACCTTTTTCTTTGCCGATATCAGGCATTATGAGTTCCTGGCGGCCGTCGTGGTCGCCGCCATCGGGGGTGGACTTGGCCTTGCGCACTTGCTGCGCCGGCGCAGCTCTGTTCGGCGCGGCAGCAGCACCCTAAGGGACCATTAAGAAATCATCGCTGAAAGGGTGGATGGGTGGTTGCATCTGCCTGAGGAAGAATTACTCACAGGGTATGAGCGCATTCAGGGGAATGGCGTCAGACGTCTTCAACTCGGTGGTGGACCGGGGCATACTGGGGCTTTGGCCCCTTGATTCCTCCTGGGAACTGGCCGTGCGCTACCTGCGAGACACGACTTTTGTCGACGACCACGCACGTGTCGAGGCGCTCATCCGCAGGGAATCCAGAAAAAACGCCTTCTGCACGGCCGTGACCAATCTGGGTGGTGTGCTGACCCTGCCCGTGGCCATCCCGGCCAACATATACGCCTCCTTCGCATACCAGGCCCGCTTGGCTGCCGCAGTAGCTCTTGTCTACGGGCACGACATCCGTTCGGAAAAAGTCCGGGTGCTGGTCGGCCTTTCGCTGGCTGGCAAAAAGGCTGTCGATCTGCTCAAAGGCCTGGGTGTGCGTTTTACGGTGATGCTTCTGGAACGCGGCGCCGCGCAGTTGTCCGACCGGGCGATGACCGAGATCGGCAGCGGCGTGGGACTCAGGATTCTGGCAAGTGGCGGCGAGCGGGCCTCGGGGCTTCTGCTCAAATCTATCCCCGTGGCCAGCGCCGCGGTGTGCGGGGCCATCGACTGGCGTTATTGCCGTGCGGTAGGACGTGTTTCGCGGGATATTTTCCGACGGCAATGAAAAAGGCCCGGTTTTCACCGGGCCTTTGAAGGAAACCAGGCACCCAAAAGCAACCGTTACCGTTGCTCCCTCTCGGGCCTGGCGGGGTTGGCGGCGCCTTCGCCGCCTGGCTTCCTTGAAATGTGGCGGAGAGGGAGGGATTCGAACCCTCGGTAACGGTTTTGCCGCTACACACGATTTCCAGTCGTGCACCTTCGGCCAGCTCGGTCACCTCTCCGCGAGACGGAGTCAGTTATATTTTCCAGTTCGGCTTGGCAAGCCTTAATTTCATATCCCCATGATATGAAAGCCGCTGTCCACGTAGATCACCTCGCCGGTGACCCCACTGGCGAGCCGGGAGGCCAGGTACACGGCCGTGCCGGCCACGTCCTCCTGGGTGATGTTGCGCTTGAGGGGCGAACGCTCCTCCACTACGGGCAAAAACCCCTTGAACCCGGAGATGCCCGTGGCTGCCAGGGTCTTGAGCGGCCCGGCGCTGATAGCGTTCACCCGGGTCCCCTGAGCTCCCAGGTCGCTCGCCAGGTAGCGCACGGAGCACTCCAGGGCGGCCTTGGCCACGCCCATCACGTTGTAGGAAGGAATGACTTTCGAAGAGCCCAGGTAGGTCATGGTCATGACCGAGGCGTCCGGGCCAAGCAGTGGCTCGAAGCCCTTGCACAGGGCCACCAGGGAGAAAGCGGACACGTCCAGGGCCAGGGCGAATCCGGACCGGGCGGTGTCCACGAAGCGTCCCTTCAATTCCTCCGGCCGGGCGTAAGCCACGGAATGGACCAGAATGTCCACCCGACCCCATTTCTCGCGTACAGTGGCCGCCGCCGCGTAGATATCCTCGTCGCTGGTCACGTCGCAGGGGAAGATGAACTCCCCTTCAAGTTCCTCCGCCAGGGGCTCAACGCGCTTGCGGATGGCGTCACCGGGATAGTTGAAGGCCAATGAGGCCCCGTGGAGCTTGAAGGCTTTGGCCACGCCGTAGGCGATGGAGCGATCATTGGCCACGCCGAATATGAGGGCTTTCTTGCCTTGCAGAAGCATGGTGATCTCCTGAATGAAGGGTGTTCCGGCTGACGACTGCGTCAAGCCAGGGACAAGCCGGTTGTTCGCATTACGCTAAGTTCGGTATCACATATTTTTCTTCTACGGGAGAGGAAAGTTCATTGTTTAAACGTGAGTGGATTGTCCGGAGGGGATCAGGTGCAAAATGAAGATGGTCGGCTCTGCGTCGAATGCCGCACGCAAGAGGGCGCCAGGACGGGTTGTCCGGCCAGGCAAGAGCGTACGAAAAAACCGATGAAACCCGCGAAGCAAGAGCCGGGATCCGAAGGAAGCTTCTCCCTCCGGGGAAGGCGCAGCGCCCTGCCGGGGGCTGGGGCTGCGCCCCAGCTTACAAACGCTCTACAGGAAGTCCGGATCGATTCCGGCGCGGCCGCTGGCGGTCATGAGCTTCACGAAGCGGACAGTCTTCTCGTCGGCGGGAACCACAGGAAAGCGCTGGTGGCAGGCGTCGCACTGGGCCATGGTGGGTTTGGTGGGCGCGATGAGGGGCACCTCGCGCGCGCAGAATGGGCAGGGGTACAAGTAGATCAGTTCCAGGCCGCTGGGCTTGACCGGGGTGACGGGCTTTTTCTTTTCGGACATTGGGAATCTAGTCCTCGACCAGGGATTCACCGGTCATCTGCCGGGGTTTCGGAAGTCCTGCCAGCTTGAGGATTGTGGGAGCGAGGTCGGCCAGTTTGCCGTCGCGAAGCCGCGCGCCTTTGCGGGCCGGGTCCACCAGGATGACCGGCACGTCGTTCAGGGTGTGCGCGGTCATCTTGCCGCCGTCGGCGGTAAGCATCTCCTCGGCATTGCCATGGTCGGCGGTGACCAGGGCGCGGCCGCCCGAGGCCAGCACACCGGAGATGATGCGCCCGACGCACCCGTCCACGGCGCGGCAGGCGGCCACGGCCGCTTCCAGAACGCCGGTGTGGCCCACCATGTCCAGATTCGCCAAGTTGCAGACCACCAAGTCGTAGCCTTTGGACCAGGCCTCTTCGAAGGCGGCGGTGACCTCGAAGACGCTCATCTGGGGCTTGAGGTCGTAAGTGGCCACTTCGCGCGGCGAGGGGATGAGCACACGGTCCTCGCCCGGGAAAGGCTCCTCGCGACCTCCGT